>Ga0256824_10001092_pt1 | contig 10487 bp, 8 predicted proteins | sample CV67metaG_FD_191570 | JGI IMG/M metagenome (GOLD analysis project Ga0256824, IMG submission 191570) | Hydrothermal vent microbial communities from East Pacific Rise, Pacific Ocean - CV67 | ecosystem: Environmental > Aquatic > Marine > Hydrothermal vents | place: Pacific Ocean: East Pacific Rise...
ATTACAGGTGAGTTACCATTTAAAGATATTTACCTTCATGCCTTGGTAAAAGATGAAAACGGTGAAAAGATGTCTAAGTCTAAAGGGAATGTTATTGACCCTTTAGAGACCATTGAGAAGTACTCAACCGATGCACTTAGATTTACTTTGGCAGTTCTTGCTGTTCAAGGACGTGACATTCGGCTCAGTGACGACAAGTTAGAGCAGAGTCGTAACTTTACAAACAAATTGTTTAACGCGACAAACTTCTTGCAACTGAACCAAGAGCATTTTGATGACCTTGACCCTGCGAATATTAAAACTCCTCTTGGGCGTTATATGTTGGCAAGATTTAACGTGGCTGTTAAAGAGACACGTGACTTTATGGATGTTTATAGATTTAACGATGCAGCGACTGTACTTTATAGATTTTTATGGGGTGAGTTTTGTGATTGGGGAATTGAACTTTCTAAAGCAGATAAAGCGTCTGTAGCAGAGCTTGGAAGTATTTTTAAAGAGTCAATGAAGTTACTTCATCCATTTATGCCGTTTATTACGGAGAACCTCTATATGAGACTTTCAACTGAGAGCTTAGAAGATGGTGAGTCAATAATGGTTAAAGCTTACCCAACAGTAAGTGAAGCAGATGATGAGGTAATAAAGCAGTTTGACCTTATTATGGAAGCAATTGTTTCTGTACGTCGTTGTAAAACACTTATTGATAAAGGTAACCAAAAAATAGAGAAAGCATCACTTAAAATGCCTGCTGGGTCTGACTTAGATATGATGAAGCCGTTTATTGAGAAGCTTGGAAAAGTTGAAGAGCTTACTTTTGTAGAAGCTAAATTAGAAAACTCTGTAACTGATGTTTCAGATAACTTGGAGACGTTTATCTCTACTGATGATGTGGATATGTCGGCGATTATTGGAAAGCTTACTAAGCAAAAAGAGAAGCTTGAAAAAGAGATTGCTAAACTTAATGGAATGCTTAATAATGAGCGATTTGTGGCAAATGCTCCTGAGCAAGTGATTGCTGATAATAGACAAGCTTTACATGATGCTTCTCTTAAGATGGTGAAGATTGAGGTGGAGTTAAAAGGGTTTAATTGAATCCTTCTAACTAGATAGATATACCTTCTCTAATAGCTTTTAGCTCTTGGTGTATTTTGGCTAAGCTTTTTCGTTCTTCTTCTATTTTTTTAGCTTTAGCTTCTTGCTTTTTCTTAAGAATATAGTGAGAGATTACAAGACCTACATAAGAGAGAATAGCAATAATAAAAGTTGCTAGGCTTATAAAAACAGGGTTTGTTTTAAACTCTAGTTCTAGCTCTACCCGTAGTATTTCCATCTCATAAGTAAAGAAACTAAAGAGAACAGAAATAAGGGTAGAGAAGACAAAGAGTATAAAAAAGAAAGTTTTAAATGTCATAGTTTATCCATATTTATTTTATTGAATATATTATAACAAATATAAATTTAAATCTATAGTCCTTTGAGTAAGATTGGATAGAGTCTCTTAACGCTTAGGTCTGTTAAATGGATAGTACTTTTAGTATGAAGAAGTTTAAATAGCATTTCTCTATCTATAATAGAGTTAGAAACACAACTGGGGTGGGTTGGAATAAATGCACGCATCAGTCCGACTTGATTCTCCAGAGTTCCTTGACAAATATAGCATGAGTTAGCATAATAGATGCGTTTCTCTTTATGTAGCAATTGAATATAGGCTTCTATTGCCAAACGCTTTGGATTCTGTTTGTCCCATTTTTGTGCTATTTGAAAAAGAAGATTGAAATAATATGCCTCTATAGTTGGTGATTCATTGAGGTGTACTTCAAAGAGTTGAATAAAGTTTTTCCAGATAAAAAGATGTTTTTCTGAAAATAACCATGAAAAACTATGTTGTGAGATGGAACGCATATTGGGCATAAATCCATTTTTATTTTGGGTTACCTCAAACTCAATTAAATTTCCTATTTGTATGATGGAGTGTCTTGTTCCAAAGAATCTCCAATAGTTTTTAACACTTTCACTGCTAAGAACGGTAACAATGAGATCCTCATTTTTAACCTTTCTTATATTAATTATAAAACCACGCATCTCTAGAACCCATTCTTAAACATCTTTTAGATATTATCGACCCAAATTTGGGGAATTTTTTACTAACCCTATCAGATATTAATTAAAGGTTGGCTTATGCAAGATCTCTTTACGTCGTTTAAAGATAACTGTGGTTTTGGGCTATTGGCATCAATTGACAATACCCCTTCACACCAAAACTTAGAGGATGCGGTTACTTCTCTTTCTCGTATGATGCACAGAGGGGCTGTTGCAGCAGATGGGAAAACAGGAGATGGTTCAGGGCTTCTTCTTTCCTTACCAAAATCATTTTTTAACCAACAAGCAAGAGAAGAGGGAATCGATTTACCAAGTCGTTATGCTGTTGCAATGGTTTTTTCAAATAATGAGAGTGATTTTGATGTGATTCGGGAAGTATGTGAGAACAATGACTTAGATGTGCGTTATGTTCGTACTGTACCTGTGGATAGATCTGCATTGGGTGTACAGGCATTAGAATCTTTACCTATGATCAAGCAGGTTTTTGTTTCGGCAAAATCAGCAGTGGCAACACAGCGTTTTGATGCATTGATCTATCTCTCTCGTAAAGAGATAGAGGCGAAATTAAGTGAAGACAAGAGTTTCTATATCCCTTCATTCTCTTCATCGGTGGTCTCTTATAAAGGGCTTGTTATGCCTACACATATCAAAGAGTTCTATACCGATTTAGCCAATGAAGATTTTAAGATTTCATTCTGTCTTTTTCATCAACGTTTCTCAACCAATACGCTTCCTGAGTGGAAACTGGCGCAACCATTTAGAATGATTGCTCATAATGGGGAGATTAACTCGGTCACAGCAAACAGATTTAATGTAAAATCTAAAATGGCTGCTGTCAAATCAGAAGTCTTTAGTGATGAAGAGATGAAGCGACTTATAAATGTTATTCAAGATGATATGAGTGACTCAGCGAGCTTAGATAACTTTATGGAGTTTCTACGGGTTAACGGTGTCGATTTCTTTAAAGCTGCACGTTCACTTGTGCCTGCTCCTTGGCATAACTCTCCACACATGGACAGTGAATTACGTGCATTCTACGAGTATGCAAGTACCTGTTTTGAACCATGGGATGGACCTGCGGCGGTGAGTATGACTGACGGTCGTTTTATTGGGTGTGTGATTGATAGAAATGGTCTTAGACCATCGAAATATATTATTACAACTGATAACCGATTGCTTATTGCATCGGAGTATGGGGTATTACAACTACCTGAAGATCAGATTTTAGAGCGTGGAAGACTTCAATCTGGAGAGATGATGGGGGTTGACCTGAAGTATGGTAAAGTTCTCAAAACAAATGAGATTGATGATTACATCAAGGGAATTAACCCTTATGGTAAGTGGCTTGGGGATAACATGGATTATCTTCAAGAGTTTGTTCCTGATGCACATGTTGAAACACCTGTTATTGATAAGAAAGATATGGAGTCAAAACAGCGTTACTTTAACTATACCTTGGAATTAATGAGAGAAGTTATTAGACCAATGGTTGCCGAAGGAAAAGAGACAACTGGTGCGATGGGTGATGATACTCCATTGGCTGTATTCTCGAATGAACAGAGAAACTTTACCGATTTCTTTAAGCAAAAATTTGCACAAGTTACCAACCCTCCAATTGATCCAATTCGTGAAAAAACTGTGATGAGTTTAAACGTTGGTTTTGGTGAGATTCAAAATATTTTAGCAGATGGTTCATCTCATGCCAAAAGATTAAAAACAATTCTTCCTGTGATGTCAAAAGAGAAATTTGCATTGCTCTTTGAGTTTGGAACTGAAAACAATGAAAAGTATGATGTTGCTTATAAACTGGGATCATACAGTACCACTTACAGTGGAGATCTCAAAAGTAGTTTAGATACTTTGATTCAAACGATTATTGAAGATGTTCGTGAGAATGGTATTCGTACGATTGTTCTAGATGACAGAGGTTTAAATAGCGAAAATAAAGCAATGCCAATGTTGATGGTTGTGGGACGTTTAAACCAAGAACTTCTTCATAGTAACCTGCGACACTTAACCAGTGTTGTACCCGCTACAGGAGAGGTATTTGATCCGCATTCAGCAGCATGTATGATTGCGTATGGTGCTACGGCACTTTTCCCTTATCTTCTCTATTACACAGTAGAAGAGTTGGAAGCAGGAAATGGAGATATTAAACCAATTTTAAAACGTTTCAGAAGAGCCATGGGTGCAGGGCTTTTAAAGATTATGTCTAAGATGGGTATTGCTACGATCTCTTCGTACCGAAACTCAAAACTTTTTGATGTAATAGGTTTAAGTAAAGAGATTGTAGATGAGTGTTTTGAAGGAACTTCGGCATTTCTAAAAGGCTTAACGTATAATGATATTGATGCACGATTAAATAGCAATCATCAACGTGCTTATACCGATGCATTTGAAGGAAAGAAAAACGCACTCTATAAGGGTGGATTCTATAAATATAAAAGAGGTGAAGAGTTCCACGATTTCTCAAGACCTACAATCTCTGCGATGCAAAAATCGTCAGAGAGTGGAAGTAAAGAAGATTATGAAAAAGTTAAAACACTGGTCAATCAAAGAGACAAGAAATTTATTCGTGACTTCTACCAACTCAAAACTGAAAGAGCATCGATTTCTATTGATGAAGTAGAACCGATTTCGGAAATATTTAAACGTTTCTCTACAGCTGCGATGTCTATGGGGTCTATCTCTCAGGAGGCACATGAGACTTTGGCTGTTGCGATGAATAGAATTGGTGCGAAGTCAAATTCAGGAGAGGGTGGAGAGCATCCATCACGTTATGGTACTGAGAAAAATTCATCAATCAAGCAGATTGCTTCTGGTCGTTTTGGTGTAACTCCAGAGTATTTACGTTCGGCAACTGAGCTTCAGATAAAGGTTGCTCAAGGTGCAAAACCTGGAGAGGGTGGACAGCTTCCTGGAAGTAAAGTTTCTCCACTGATTGCAGAGCTTAGATTTACGAAGCCAGGAGTGACACTTATTTCACCTCCACCACACCATGACATCTATTCCATTGAAGATTTGGCTCAACTTATTTTTGATATGAAACAGATTAATCCAAAAGCAAGAGTTGCGGTAAAATTGGTATCAACAGCAGGTGTTGGAACCATCGCTGCGGGTGTAGCAAAAGCTTATGCCGATAAGATTATTATATCTGGTGCAGATGGTGGTACAGGTGCAGCTCCAATTGGTTCAATTCGATTTGCAGGTAACCCTTGGGAGCTTGGTCTTATTGAAGCACATAATGCACTTAAAGCAAACAATCTACGAGGTCAGGTAACCCTTGAGACAGATGGTGGATTAAAAACTGGTTTGGATGTTGTAAAAGCAGCTATTCTTGGAGCAGAAGAGTATGCGTTTGGTACTGGTGCATTGGTGCTTGTTGGGTGTATTATGCTTCGTATATGTCACCTCAATACTTGTGGTGTTGGTGTTGCAACGCAAGATGAACATCTACGAGAACGGTTTACGGGGAATGTTGAGAAAGTTATTAATTACTTTACGCTAATGGCAGAAGATATTAGAGAAATTTTGGCAGAGCTAGGTTACCGATCACTGGAAGAGATTATTGGTAAAAATGATCTTTTAGAGGTAATTGATGATGCGTTTGCAAAGAAATTTAACTTTGAAGAACTTCTTTATAAATTGGATGGTGAGAATACTTGTCAAGTTCCATTTAATGAGCCTTATGATCAAAATGAGTATGAACAAGAGATTCTTGCAGAGTTAATCTCTACGATCAAAGATCCATCGAGACCAATTGTTCTGAACAAAGAGATCTCTAACTTAAACAGAAGTTTTGCCACAAGAATATCTGGAGAGATTGCGGAGATTCATGGTAATGCAGGGCTTCCTGATGGAACAATTACGCTAAATATGAAAGGTACTGCAGGTCAATCATTGGGTGCATTTATGTCAAAAGGTATTAACATTAATATCGATGGCGCAGGTAATGATTATATTGGTAAAGGTATGAATGGTGGTAAGATTGTTATCTCTGCTGATAAAGCAGGAAGTGACTTCTCATTGGGAGGAAATACCTGTCTTTATGGTGCAACAGGTGGTAAGCTTTATGTTCATGGTCAGGTAGGAGAGCGTTTTGCTGTTCGTAACTCAGGGGCAATTGCTGTTGTCGAGGGAACAGGGGATCATCCTTGTGAATATATGACAGGCGGAACCGTTGTTATCTTAGGAGAAACAGGTGTTAACTTTGGTGCAGGAATGACTGGTGGTAAGGCATTTGTCTATGATACCAAAGGTGGATTCTATGAGAAAATTAATCCAGAATTGGTTGAACCTTTACGAATCGATACAGATGAGTGGGATACAGAGATGTTCGAACTGAAAGCATTGATTAAAGACTATTTGGCGAAGACTGGAAGTAAGCGTGCAGAATATATTTTAGAGAATTGGCGTTCAGAAGTTTGGAAGTTCTGGATGGTTGCACCACGTGGTGTTAAACCGACTATTGTTGCAGATAAAAAGGGGGAGTAGAGCTCCCTACTTTTTACAATTTAATCTTTAAAAAATGTGACTAATTTAATCAAACTTAGTCACTATTGATACCGATTATGGTATTATTCAATTAATAAAATAATCGGAGCGTATGAAATGAACTTTGCAAATCTTTTTTCTGGCATGTTAAGCAGTGAGACTACAAAGGATGAACGAAGCAGTTGGATTAAGTGTCCAAAATGTTTGGCACTTATGTATTATAAAGAGGTGGAATCGAAGTATAATGTTTGTCCAAAATGTAACCATCACTTTAGAATTAATGCCAAAAGAAGAGAAGAGGTTCTTTGTGATGAAGGTAGTTTTGTAGAGCATGACTCCTCTTTAGCCCCGATTGATCCTTTAAAATTTATTGATAAAAAATCTTATAAAAAACGTATAGATGAAGCAAAAGCAAAGACGGGGAAAACCTCTTCCGTTGTTAGTGGAGCTTGTACAATTAATGGTATTGAGACAGAATTAGTAATCTTTGATTTCTCATTTATGGGAGGAAGTTTAGGCTCTGTAGAGGGTGAAAAAATTGTTCGTTCTATTAATAGAGCCATTGAAAAGAAGTGTGGATTTATTATTATTTCTGCTTCAGGTGGGGCTAGAATGCAAGAGAGTACATTCTCTTTGCTTCAGATGAGCAAAACTTCAGCAGCGTTAAATCGTTTGCATCTTAAAGGACTTCCATTTATTAGTTTGTTAACTGACCCAACAATGGGTGGGGTTTCTGCCTCTTTTGCAATGCTTGGTGACATTATTATTGCTGAACCTGGTGCGTTAATTGGTTTTGCAGGTCAACGGGTGATTAAGCAGACAGTTGGGGTTGATTTACCAGAAGGTTTTCAGCGTTCAGAGTTCTTGTTGGAACACGGGCTTATCGATATGATTGTAGATCGAAATGATATGAAAACAACAATCTCTGCTCTTTTAAAACTTTTTTTAGAAGATAATCCAAAGGTTCAAAACTCTTAATAATGGTATATGCTCTCTTAGATAAAGAATCCCTCGTTAAACGGGGAGTCTCTTTACAACAACTCTCTTCAAAAATTCAAAACTTACAAATTCCAATTCTTCAATATCGAAATAAGATTGGTTCTATCGATGAAAAGCGACAAGATCTTATTGAAATAAGGCGTTATTTTCAAGGACAACTTATTGTTAATGATGCGATTGAGCTGATAGATTATGCAGATGGTTTACATGTTGGTCAAGAGGATATTAGATCTTACTCAGATGATTTAACAACAGCTGTAACGCTGATTCGTCAAAAAATATCGACCAAAATTTTGGGACTCTCTACGCATAATAAAGAAGAAATTCTTGAGGCAAATAGTCTGGACATAGATTATATTGGTTTGGGTGCTTACCGTGGCACAGAAACCAAGAGTGAAGCAAAAGTATTGGGGAAAGAGCTATTTCCTTTGGCACAGCTCTCTGAGCATCCTGTGGGTGTGATTGGTGGCGTTAAACTGAGTGATCTATTTCCTGAAGAGATCACTTATCGCGTTATAGGGAGTGATCTCTATGAAAATTAATATTTATATTGTTGATAAAAAATCTAAAGACAAACTCTATGCTCCACTAATTGAACACTACACAAAAATAGCCAAACCTTTTGCAAAAGTGGAGGTTTTTGAATTATTTACAAAAGAGATTAACAAAGCACATGATATTTCCACAGAGGCTTCACAAAAAGCTTATACCCTAGCGTTAGAAAAACATCTATCTGGCGCTTACAATATTGCGTTAAATCCCGATAGTAAAGAGTTAGATAGTTTTGAGTTTTCAAATTTGTTTAAGGATAGAGGGGTCGTAAATTTCTTTATTGGCGGAGCTTATGGGCTTGAGAGCAGTTTTTTAAGACAATGTAATAAGGACATCTCTTTAGGTAAAATTACACTGTCACATAAGCTGGCAAAAATAGTACTAATGGAGCAGATATTTAGGGGATTAACTATTCTGAATAACCATCCATATCATAAATAACTAGGAGAATATATCATGTTAAATGCAACAGAAATCAATTTCTTTAAAATTGCATTAGAAGCAAGAAAGAGAAAGATAGAAAACAACTTAAATAGTACCTCGATAGAGATGAATGAGATGAGACGTAATGAGCTTAAAGACGAGGGAGACCACGCTGCAATGTCACTAGAGACCGCAGTAGACAATGCCATTTTGGGTCAACAAGCAAAAGAATTAGCAGAAATTGAACTAGCTTTGGGTAAAATCAAAAAGAGTATCTACGGTACGTGTGAGATGTGTGAAGAAGAGATTAACATTGAGCGTTTAAAAGTTAAGAACTTTGCACGTTACTGCATTACCTGTAGAGAGGTTGTTGAGAAAGAACAACACTAAATACACAGAAAAAAAGGAGTGTTTATGCGTTTAGGTTTATATATTATAGCTTCTATATTATTAATGGCTATAGTAGGTATTTTTATCTATATGGTTAATCCAGGAAATTATACTTATAACGAGTTAGGTTTTCCCCTAGAGCTTCCTATTGCTTTATGGGTAGTGTTACCAATGTTTGCTTTAATGTTGGCTTCACTACTTCACATGATATTTTATGGAACAAAAAACTTTTTTAAATTTAAAAAGTGGGAGAGTGATACCAATACTTTAGATGATGCTGTATATTGGGCATTGTTACATGAACCTCAAGTGCATAAGTTTAATCTGCCTCAACTCAAGCAGACCGCCTCACTCCTATCTGTGTCAAGCATCAATGTAATTGGAAAAGTTGAAAATAATTCTGAAAAATTAGAAGAGGCTTTGGCCATTGTTTCTGCAATTCAAAGTGGGGAGTATGTTGATTTAAAAGCAAAAAAATTATCAAGAGTTCTTTCAGCAGGAAACCCTTTGGTGAAGCAGAATATGTTAAATCGTTTAGAGCATGATGAGTCATTTGCAGAAGAGATTATTCAAGACAGACTCTCTTTTGATGATTCGTTGTTTACTACAGCATTGAAAAAATTTGCTAAAACAACAACATTTATTCAAGCACAAAAACGTTTAGAACTCTTTGATAGAGAGAGCTTTATGATACTTATTGGACGTGTGACAGAGAAAGATGATTTGGGATTAACAAAAGATATACTTGATAAGTTTATTGTTTCATTGGAGTCATCACTTGAGTGTGGGGATTACCTCAAGATGTCAACGTTGATGATGAAGAAGTTATCTCCTTATGAAAATTTATTGGTTTGGAAAGAGTATCAATCAACATACCATAAAGCTGAAATTGCTTATCTCTATCTACTTTTTGAGTATGAGATGATCGATAAAGCAGGGGAGTATCTTCGTGAACATGGAGAGAACGACTTTAAACGTTTCAGAGCTTTATATGAGTTAAAAAAAGAAGATAAAAAATATAAAATTACAGATTTAATGAATATTCATCATATCTGTGACGCTTAATTCTTATAGTGAAAGAGTTGTTTATTGATGCCCACACTTGATTTTTCTAAACCCCTTTTTGCCCTCGCCCCTTTGGCAGGGTTTACCGATTTACCTTTTCGTTCAGTTGTTAAAAAATTTGGAGTTGATCTGACTGTTTCAGAGATGATTAGTTCTAATGCTTTGGCATTTAAAAGTAAAAAAACTTTTAAAATGCTAGAAAAAAACCCCCTTGAAAATCCTTATAGTATTCAGATCGCAGGTTCTGATAGTGATATTATTAGACAAGCTGTAGAGCTTTTGAATGAGCGTGATGGTATTGATATTATTGATTTAAATTGTGGTTGTCCTGCTCCAAAAGTTGTCAACAATCTTCAGGGGTCTTCACTTTTGACTGACCTTCCTAAAATGGCAGAAACGATTAGAACGATTAAAAAATATTCAAATAAAGAGTACACTTCTGTGAAGATACGTCTAGGATTTAATGA
>Ga0256824_10001093_pt1 | contig 10476 bp, 8 predicted proteins | sample CV67metaG_FD_191570 | JGI IMG/M metagenome (GOLD analysis project Ga0256824, IMG submission 191570) | Hydrothermal vent microbial communities from East Pacific Rise, Pacific Ocean - CV67 | ecosystem: Environmental > Aquatic > Marine > Hydrothermal vents | place: Pacific Ocean: East Pacific Rise...
AAATTTTTAAATCTATTCATTTCTAATATTTCATTTTCCGTAAAAAATTCTTCAAAATCTTTCTCTCCGGTTGTATCACTTGCTGTAAATAGGCAAGGGTACTTTCCTTCTTGTGGTAAAGTTTTAGCTAAAGCACGTGCTTCATCTTCATCTTTACATAAGTATGGTTCAAATCCTAGATTTTCTAAATACTTTACAGCAATATCAGCAAAAGAGATAAGATGTAAATTTTCACTCAGTTTTGGAAAAAATATATCTCTGTTCTCTCCAAATATACAGGACATCAAACAAAGTTCTCCAGACTCTTGTGGTGTTACAAAATAACGCTTTATATCGTTGGGTGCCACAATAGGTTGTCGTTTCTGAATACGTTGATTAAATCCATGAAGTAGCGAACCATCTGAAAAGGCAACATTGGCGAACCTTGCCATAGACACATTGATATGCTCTGAATTTCTATGAACAAACATCTCCATAATACGTTTACTTGCTCCCATCATATTAACAGGATTTGCTGCTTTATCGGTAGAGACACAAAAGTATTTTTTTGTTCCATTTTCGATAGACTGTTTTAGTGTTTTATCAGTATTAAAGATATTGGTCTCTATCATACGCATAAGTGTAAAAGGATCTTTTTCACTACGAACATGTTTTAATGCAGAAAGATTTAAAACATACTCATACGCTCCATCTGCCTTAATAAAAGCATCATACTCTATAGAACCTATATCTAGTGCAAACGTTTTAAACTCACCATCAATATAACCAAAAGAGCTACGAATGTCACGAACCAGTTCTACCATATTATTTTCAGATATATCCACAACATGTAATTTATTAGGATTACGTTTAAATATCTCTTTTGTTACAGCTTGACCAATACTCCCAGCCCCACCAATAACTAAAAAACTTGAATTCGAGATAATACGACTCAACTCTTCTTCATACTCTTTTATATCATCTGAAAAAAGTTCTTTTTCTCTTCCTATTAATGCTAATGTATTCATTTTATTATCCTTTATTTACAGCCAAGCAGCACTTGGAATATTAATAACTCTTTTCTCTAAACTCTCACTTACACTCAAGTCCATCTTTGGACAAGAAGAAAACATCTCAAGCTTACTCATTAAGTTCCAAATGGGTCGGGTCATAACTCCTGAGGCATTTGTTACTTCTAACAGTTCATTTCTTAACCCTTCATAACCCTTTTCCAATATGAGTGCATTTAACCAATAGTTACTCTTTGCATACTCAGGTTCATTAAAAATTTTTACACCTTCAACGTCTTTAAAGGCTTCAATATATCTTTTTGCTAAAGCTCTTTTTACTTCTACAAATTTATCCATCTGTTCCATCTGTGCTACACCCAAAGCAGCGTTGAGTGCTGGCATACGGTAGTTAAACCCAATCATGTCATGGTTAAACTCCCACTTATGAGGAATTTTGGCGGTAGTGGTTATGTGCTTTGCCTTTTTAGCTAAGTTTTCATCATTTGTTAAAATTGCACCACCTCCACCTGTGGTGATAATCTTATTTCCATTAAAACTAATGGCTGAAATTTTAGACTGATTTCCTGTATGTTTACCTTTGTAAAAAGAGCCTAGTGACTCAGCTGCATCTTCTACCACATCTATGTTATATTTTTGAGCTACTTCATTTAAAGAGTCCATGTCAACAGGGTGACCAAAAGTATGCATGGGAACAATCGCTTTAATGCGTTTTCCACTCTCTTTGTTAAAACATTCTCCATTTCTCATAACCGATATTTCAGATAAATACTTCTCTAGTTTCCTAGCATCGACTCCCAATGTCTCTTCATTGACCTCAACAAAATGTGGCATAGCCCCAATATAACTTACAGCATTTGCAGTAGCAATAAATGTAAGTGCAGGCATGAGTACTTCATCTTCTTTTGTAACATCACAAAGCAACAAAGAGACATGAAGAGCAGCTGTACCGTTAACCGTTACTACAGCATACTTTGCCCCTGTATACTCTTCTAACATCTCTTCAAGCTTGTTTACATATTTCCCTACAGAAGAGACAAAGGTTGACTCTATACAGTCTGTAACATACTTTATCTCATTTCCTTCAAAAGTTGGAGAATGCAGAGGTGTAAAGTCGTCTTTGTTTATGACTAATTTCAGTTTTTGTTTTATTATGTTCGTTAGATTATTCATTTATCTCTCTTCAATGGATTTAAAATTTTAAGTTGCTTATTTATTAATTTGGAAATCAAATTATTGTTCCTATTTACTTAGTAATTATAACACAGTTTTAAGTTTTAATATCCTCTAGTTTTTTGATTAGTTTTTGTACTAAAACGTCATAAGACAAATTATTTTCAACAAATTCTTTTGCTCTTTTACCAAACTTTTCTAATTTTTTCTTATCATAATTTGATAATAATTTTATTTCATACACTAAAGCATCAATATTTTGAGGCTTTATAGTGGAACCACACCTTGCAACTTCAACAATATCATTTTTGATATCCACAGCATTTATGATATATTTACCTAAATACATATACTCGGGGACTTTTATAGCTGATAAACCGAACTCATACAGTTTATTTTTAGGAACAGCATTGTATAAAATATCACATTTATTTAGTATGCTTAAAGTAGTTTCTTTATCTTTTCTTCCTATCATATATACATTTGATAGATTATTCTCTTCAACATATTTTACTAACTTTTTATACTCTTCTCCATCACCTATGATGATAAAACCTATGTCTTCATCTCTTAATTCATTTGCAACATATACCAGTGTATCTACACAGTTAGAAATACCTACTGTACCCCCAAAACCTACTAGTAACTTATGCTTTTCTATATAGCTATCAACATCTATATTTTTATTTAACATGCTATCTATATCATCTAACAATATGCCATTTGGCAAAAAAAGGAAATCTTTATGGTTAATATTTCTTAAGTTTATATTTTTTTCCAGATTTATAAGTGGGCTTACTATCAAGTCAGCTTTTTTATAAGCAAGATCTTCAAGCCATTGGATTAGCAATGAAATAGGATGATACTTTTTCATACCAGTCAGTTCTATTATAGACATGGGCCATAAATCTCTCTCTTCAAATATAAACTTTGCATTATAGTATTTGCTAATGTTATAACCATTTAAGATACTAAATGGATGAGGGGAAGAAGATAAAACAAAGTCTGGTTTTGAGATATTTAGTTCTCTATAGTATCGTTGCAAATTTATACTATAAGCTAACATATTTTTAAAACGAGATAATCCATTTCCTACATACTTGGGTGTTTTTATCCACACATAAGATATATCCTCATATTTTTCATACAAATAATTATCTTCTATTTCTATTGGTTTATCTAGCAAGTGAGTATACGATGAAGCTATGATAACAACATCATAGCCTTGTTTTTTAAGTTCTTTGGCAATTAAAAAATGCCTATACTCCAATCCTACTTCATTGTTACCTGCATAATGATTTAGTATCCAAATAGTTTTCATTTATATAAACCTTCCTTTAACCCATCAAATCCTATATTAAATATAGCATCTACGATAGATAATCCTTCTATAAATTCATCTGTTTTGTATTGTGAGTATGTAAATATAGGCATTTTATTATAAATTAATTGTATATTTTCCTTCTCATACATATTATGCTCTTGATAATTATCACCTCCACTTCCTGATAAATAAACATTACCATCTACATATTTAATCAAATCGATTAATCTTTGTGTAGAAGTTGTTTGTATATCATAATCTGAACTTTTTATTATCTTTGTGTTTATTCCCAGTTCTTTACTAATAGCTGTAATAAAATTCATATTATACTCTGCAAGATTATCAGTATCAAACTCTATCAGTGAAAAGATAAGATCTTTATGCTTTTTAAAAAAAGGTGTTTTGGCATAATTTCCTTGTAAACTGCCTATAAGCTTTTTTTTCCATTTTTGGTCATTAAATTTTGTTTCATTTATATTCCAAGTACCTGACTCTCTTTTTATAGGTACTGTAAGATAGCTACTTTTCCCATTGATATTTATATTAACTCTATTGGTATAACTTGCACCAGTTTTTTGGAATTGAACATCATCTAAAAATATAAACACATCTGATTGCCATATTTTATAAAAGTACCCCAACCATGGCATAAAATTTGGTTGATGAATTCCAACTATTATATTACCCATCGTATAACCTCAAAACTTTCTGCATATTCTGTACCTATTTGTACACCTCTTGTTTTTGCTAACGCAAATATAAACTCTTCACTCATATAATCTCTACTATCTTGAGATTGATACTCTTTTAGTGCATCACACTTTGATTGAATATATTTTTTATCTAACTTAACAAAACATGTTGTGTCAAAAGATAAGTTATTCCATATTAATTCATATCCTAATATAGTAACATTTTTAAAAGCTCTTAGTCCTTCTTGTGCTATAGTACTATGATCTTGATGAATATCATTTAATGATGGCATTAGTACTAAATCTGGTTTTAATAATTTTCTATGCTTTATTAAATCTTCTAAGATTTCTTGTCTTGCATAGTTTAATTTTCTAACTTCATAGTTAAATATAATTAAATTTTCTTCTTTTATACCAAGTTTTTTTGTAGCTTTTTTTACTTCTTTTTTAAGTATATCTTTTGGCATTCCATCAGGAACAGATTGTTCAGCAGTTGAAAATGCAAAATAGTAAACATCTGCACCACTTTCAATAAGTTTGCTTATTGTTCCTCCTGCACCTAGTTCTCCATCATCCGTATGTGGTGCTAATACATATACCGTTTTAAATTTTTTTAGCATGAATTACCTTTATTCGCAGTTTTTTCTTTTTATTTATCATTAAAATCCATTAAATAATTAAGTGAGTTAGTTATATTTTTTTGATACGAATTTAAAAAATATTTCTCATTACTCTTTGAAGTTTTTATTTTATCAAAATTATATGATTTTTTTAATATATCTATAAAATCATTTGTATTTTCTGTATCTACTGTGAATGTAGTTTCTTTTGTAAACATATTTTTCATATATGTATTGGTTGTATTGTTTATATTTATTAAAATATTGGGTATACCTAATGAGGGAGCTTCCATTGCACAGGTTGAATAAGCAGTACAGTGAAAACTGCAATGCATTATAATATTGTAACAATCCAATTTTGGATAAAAAATAATATTAGGTTCTAAAGCTAATGTAGCATATTTGTTATCTTCATACTGTCTTGGTATAAAAATAAACAAAACATCAGGAATTTCTTTTGCTGAAGCATTTAAAAAACTTATTGTATCTTTTTCGATGGGCCATTGTAACGAAACCCCAATAGATAGTCTATATTGTGAAATTATTGATGATAGTTTTTTATCTTTTAGAAAATTATTTTTTAATATTTCTAAGAAATAGTTTCCTACAGGATAGATAGACTCTTCTCGAAATAATTTACTCTCTTTTAGATTTTTTTTATCTTCTTCTCCAAAAACAAATAAGTAATCAGGCAAATAGTTTTTATCTAAGTCTATTTCAGAATAATATGCACTATGACTATTACCTATAATTCCGTGTTGAATATCAATAACTTTGATATCTAATGCATATGATGCTTTAACAATTGCCTGCTTGTCATAGAAGCAGTTAAGAAAGATATATTTAGGTTTAATCATCTTCAATAAAATTTTATATATTTTATATCGTGCATTAAATCTTTTGATTATATTAGTATAATTAATTTTTAAATTGTAATTATCATTAATTTTATCAAGCATGGTACTGGTATATCTTTTTTTAGATAATTTTTCTACTATTATGGTTAAAAAATCAATAAATCTCTCTGAAACGATTCGTTTACTAAAAGTTTCTTCTCTAGAGTAATGTTTTGGACTAGGCATTTCTACAAAAAGTATATTATCTTTTCCTAGGTACTCACATATATAATCTGATCTGGTATCATAATATTTACTATCAACCATTTTTCGTGCACCAGTACTAGAGAATATTATATAATCATAATTTTTAAACCAATTGGAAAAACCATAAAACATAGATTTAATAGCATTCCATTTATTAACTGTATAATTATCTAATAAGTGGTTTCCTTCACGATAATAGTTTCTTAAATAGTTCCACTCTTCAAGAGTCTCTAATTCATCTTTATATTTTTTTTCTATATCAAATATATTAAACATTATTATTTACCATAGCCTTGTAAAATTTTTGTTATAAAACTGTTGAATATCTTCTTATAAATCATATATAGCCCTATCAGCTCTATCAAAAATATAATGATTTTTATATTCCAACTCCATTGTATATGTAAAGTATAGCTTGAAATCAGAATATTAAACAGTATTAATAAGTATACTTTATATAAGTTTTTTGTTATTTGTAATGTTTGAAGAGAATAATATTGTTTAATTACAGCTATAATTATTTGAGAAGAAAATAGTGCTATGGCTGCTCCATAGAGATCAAAAATAGGAATCAATAGTAAACTTAGAATAATATTAACAAAAACTCCAATTATTGTTGCTTTAGCAATCTCTTTTGTAGCATGTTTATAATAGTAAAGTACGTAGGTGTGTAGAGAACCAGTAAATAATACAACACTACTATAAATAAGAATTGGAGCTATGTTTATATCATTATAATATTTTTCACTAAATAGTATTTTAATAATTTCATCTGAAAACAGTGATAAGAAAAAAGCTATTAATATAAATACTATATTAAATATAGTTATAGTCTCAATAAATATATTTTTAACATTGCTCTTACTCTCTAAAATCTTATATAGCCAAGGTTGGTATGTATATAACAGTGCATCTGCTAAAACAGATACAATAATACTTAAATAGTATATTGCACTATATAAACCAACTTCGTTATTTCCTAAATACCAACCAATAACCAAAATTGTAAAACTGGATAATCCCCATGAACTAAAAGTATGTGGAACTATTTTTGCTGAATATTTTAGTGCATCTTTTGCAATATTTTTATCAAACGAAAGTTTGTTATGTTTTACTATTTCGTAAAATGAAAACAGTGATAAAGTAAACATCGATAGACTAAGAGAGAGCATATATCCTAAAGCTGAAAGTTTCATATAGATCACAAATATATAAATGAAAATCATTTGTAAAAATATATTTAAAAAGGAAATAACAACAAATTTATTTACTTTTTCTTGTATTCTTAATAGTTTTATATATATGGAATACATTGGTGTTGAGATAATTAATAGTATACTTAGTAAAATAAATTGAATAGATATATTTTGTATAAAAGTACCATAAAATAAATCATGAAATATATAAACAATTAATCCACCAATTATGACAATGCCTATGCTCATATATAAGACTGATCCTAAGGCTTTGGGCAGCATGATTTTATCATTTCGATACTCAAAATAAAACCTTGAAGCAGCTTCATCTAGTGCAAACATAAAAAACAGAATAAATACAGTACCTATGGCTATAACCTGATTAACTAATCCTAATTCAGCAGGAGAAATATAGTAAGTTATAAAAGGTAATATTAAAAAAGATATTGCCTTTTGCAGAACAGACATTATTGTATAAATTAAAAAATTATTTATAATCTTTTTAGCCATTATGCCACTTGATTATCTCTTCTGAAGTTTTACGAGGAGAATTAGAAACTAAAAAAGAATCTTTTAAATGTCCTACTGCAATCATCATAATAGGAATTTCATCATAAGGTATGTCCATCTTGTGAAATAAAAGTTTTTCATCTTTGACTTTATAAGAAGTATTTAAAGGACAAGTACCTACTGACAAACTATGAAATGCAAGCATAAGTGACATTGAAAATAGACCACCATCAATAAAGACTTGATTCCTTTCTACATTTGAGAAAGATGTAGGTAATCCTGTTACTAATAAAATAGTCTCTATACTTTCAGAAAATCCTCTATTCCCATTTTGATATTGCAATATCTCTTTTCTTTTTTTTCCTGTAAAAACATGTACTTTCCAAGCTTGTCTATTACAAGCAGATGGAGTTTTTAAAGCTATACCAATCGCTTCATTAATTAATACATTAGAGATCTTTTCTCCTATCAAAAAATCTCGGATACTATAACGCATATAAAAAAACTTTTTAAAATCATTTTCTTTATTTATAGATTCTATATTTTGTTTTAAAATTTTTGTAACACCACCAACTTTTTTATTTTCAATAACATATTCAGGCACATCTTTAACAAGGTTATCAATCATTTTATAAACATCATCAAAATACTTTATATTATTATTTATATGATACTCTTTATAGTGTAATAGGACATCTATTGATGATTCTATTAAATTATTGTACCCATATGATTTATAATAGTCTGTTAACTCTAGGATAAACTGTATACTAGTTACTTTTCCAAAACTTTTTTTGGGATTAGGTAATGAAAATGCCTTTTCAATCCCATGAGACATTCTAATAATAATTGCTTCTCTCTTTTTCTTATTACCTAAATAGTTATTATTTGTATTAAATTTAATAAATTTAATAGCATCATAGCAATATCCTAAAATAATATTATATGATGGGAAAAACCAAGGAAATATTTTACGAATTATAGTCATATTTACCCTCCAATGATTGGGTTAAGTAGTTTATGGACTTTTGTTTAAGCTTTTTTAGTTTGTCATTTATGATTGTATAATTAATTTTTTCTATATTCTTTTCTTTTTGAAACTTTTCTAAATCTGTAATTATTCTCGATTGTAAATCAAGTTGAATTAATAAATTTCTATGTCTAGATGCTCTATGCTTACTAGAAACTGTATAAAATTGTTTTTCAAACATTACTGAAAAAGCTGTAGCATGAAATGAGCTAGTAAGTACAAAATTTGCATTTTTTATAAGCCCAACAAATTGTTGTGGAGATACATCAGTTAATAATATATCTGCGTTATGTTTATTATAAGGTTTTGTATTAATACAAACTAGCTTATATTGAAGTTTTTTTCTTAAAATTTTTAGTACTTTAGTAAAATTAGCATCACTTGCAACCTCATAACATAAAATATATGGAGTACTTATATCTATGTCTATTGAAACGTCTTTCCATTCATGCTGATTAATTAAAAATATTGGATCTAAAACATCAATAATTTTTTTATCTGACATATCATTTAGGATATTTGCATCATTTTTTTCTCTTAATGCAATAGCTGAAAAGTGAGAAGTTCTTCTTAGTATATCATGATATTGTATATCAGATAGTTTTTCTGATATACTAGGTGCATATGCAATATATTTGGCGTTGGGTAGTACATCATTAAATTCTAAAAAGAAAATAGGATTATTTAATAAATTTAAATTCCATATTTGATCACTACCACAAATTAAAATATCATATTGTGCTATATGCTTTTTAATATCTTCATATGTTTGATACTTATCTTTTGATAAAGTAAAGAAATCATTTAAAAAAGTACTAAACCTAGATTTCTTCTTTTCTATATCATCTCTATATTTTACATTTAAAAATAAAAGTATACTGCTTACAATAGATTTTAATGATGAAAAATTATAGTTATTTTTATTACCATATAATCTATCGTTTGGAGAGTAATTGATTACTTCACATGTATAACCAAGTTTTTTTATGGTTGTATGTAAAGCATAAGCTTGTAAAATCGCACCATAATTAATTGCAAAATGAGTTGTTACTAAACCTACAATTTTTTCTTTTTTCATTTTAATTCCTTGTATTTTTTTAATTTTTCGTAATCTATAATATACTTAGGGTCAAGTGTAAAAACTTTTGAAGAGTATGATATATTTGCATCATCAGTAATACCAGCAATATATTCAATCATAAAGTTGGCTTGTTCCATATTAAAATAGTGTTTTTTATTTTTCATACGTAGTTTATCTAATCTTTTATTTTGTATATTACTATGTACAATAAAAGGAACTTCATATACATCCTTATAGCCTGGGCTATATCCATGCCCTGACTTTTTTTCTGATACAACTTCTCCATGATCTGAAAAGTAAATAATTAAAATTTTTTTGTTTTTTTGATTGTAGTATTTATATATGTTTTTTAATACATAATCAGTAAAATATATTGTATTATCATATTTTTGGATTATACTCTCTGGACTAGGATATAAAATATGTTCAGGAGTATATCTTTTAGCATAGTCTGTATGGGAACCCATAAGATGAATTACAACCATTTCTTTAAGTTGGCTTTTCTCTTGACTTTTTAGATAATCTAAAATAATTTGATCACTTTTTGCTGAGAGATAATCACTTTGGTTAAAAAAAGTTTGTATTTCTGCTTCATTTGATATCTCAGTAATAACACTATCTGTTCTACCTACACGACCTTGATTTGATATCCATTTTGTAGAATATCCAAAAGAATGAAAATCAGTAACAATAGAACTAGAGTGAATAAACGCATCTTTAAAGTTAGTAACATGTGCTTT
>Ga0256824_10001094_pt1 | contig 10466 bp, 12 predicted proteins | sample CV67metaG_FD_191570 | JGI IMG/M metagenome (GOLD analysis project Ga0256824, IMG submission 191570) | Hydrothermal vent microbial communities from East Pacific Rise, Pacific Ocean - CV67 | ecosystem: Environmental > Aquatic > Marine > Hydrothermal vents | place: Pacific Ocean: East Pacific Rise...
CTCCAAAGAGTGTTGGGTAGATGTCGATTTTATAGTAGTTAACTCTATGGTTTTGGGTTTTAAACAGAATCATATTTTACTCACTTATATTTTGTTAAAAATAGTTTAGCAAGAACTATTCCCAAAACCTACTCAACAAATTTTATTAAAATCATACCTGCAAATTTTTTACCGCTGTAGTACTCAACTCGAAAGATTCTGCCCTTAGTGTCAACAGAGTATTTTTGGAGGATTTGAGACCTCTTTACCGTCACATCTGTCTCTATCTTTTTACTATTGGTATAACCGATGATATTGACCCTGTAATCACTGTTACTACGGACTAGAAAATCTTTTTTGACTTCTACTATGGTTCCAAACTCGACCTTACTCTCTTTGCCATCAACCACAAACCCTAGAAGCTGGTTTTTTATATCGTAACAAGTGTAGTCGGCTCGAAGACTTGTTAAACGTCGGTTTCCATAATGCACTGAATATGCATTATTTTTCTTTATAATGGTCAAAAGAGGATTACTCGCAATAAAGTCAAGTTCTCCATTTTTCTTTACAGGAATATAGTTTAAAATCTTACGTACCTGAGAAAGAGGCAGTTTTATTTTATCACCATAAAGAGTTATAAAAATATCGTTATTAATCGCTCCATAAACACCTTTAGATGTAAGCTTAAACTTCCTCTTAAACTCTATACCCATAATCTCCATATATTTCTCTAGTGCTAAGAGATGGTAGTAAACACGTTGGTGCGTAGCGAGGTTTTTACTTGCTTCATTCCCAAATGCCGACTTACCATTGTTAATAGCATAGTAAGTAAGTGATTTCTCCATCTCTTTGTCACCCTCTACCGTTCTTGTATTATGAAGTCTATAACTATCCTCTTTTTTTATAAGGTATTCATTTACATGATCAACCACGTTGAGGGCTATCTCCTCTAAATTTCCATATTTTGAAATATTTATATCGGTTTGGTCTATGATGGAACATTGCCCCCATCTTCTTGGAGAATGCATACTGTCTATGTACTTCTCTCTATAAAAACCACTCCCATCGTGTAAGTTGACTATGAGTTTTACACGTTCATCTTTTATATAAGACTTTATACGTTGAATCGTCTCATACTCTGGATCTTTTTGAGAAAGGTATGCAAACTTACGGTTCATATCGCCATAAGGCCCACGACACCGTTTTATGATGCTGTAAAAGTTCAAGTTTGGTACAACCCAAACAGAACCTTTAGTAATCTCATAGTGTGTACTAATAAGTGAAGCAGAAATAAACCCACCAGGTTCATCCCCTTGAATACCACCTATAATGAGTAGTGTATTGTTATCATCTACCCCTTTTTTAATAAGGTCAAAGTCCAAGTCATTGGCTGAACTTAACGTGGTTAGAAGTGTTATTAGTAAAAAGAATTGCTTTATAAAAGTAAATTTATCTGTTTTCATGGTGCAAGTATAGCTAAACTAATTTAGGATTATTTTTGATTAAATTTATGTATAATTCAAACAAATAAAAAAAATGGATAAGTTTTGTCAAAAAAAGTTTTAATTTTATGTACCGGAAATAGTTGTCGTTCTATTATCGCTGAAGCGGTTTTAAATAAATACCTCAAAGGTGTAGAGGCTTGGAGTGCTGGAGTAAAGGCAAGTGGGAAAGTGAATCCTAATGCTAAAAAAGTTTTACAAGATGATGGTTCTTGGGATGATAAATACCACTCTAAAACCCTAGAGAAATTAGGAGATCAAGAGTTTGATATGGTCATTACTGTTTGTGATAATGCCAATGAGAAATGCCCTATATATCCCGATTCTACAAAGGTTATCCACGTTGGCTATGAAGACCCTGACGGGAAAAATTTCTCTGCATTTGAGAAGACGATTAAGCTCATAAAAATGGAGCTTATTCCCATTACAAGAAATGAGCTTGGTTTAGAGTTGTAGTTATCTCTCTTATATTTTTAGCCACCCTTCTTTTCATTCTCTTACAGGCTAGCAAGCCCATTTTAAATTTGGGCTTATTGTAACACCACCTCTCCTTTTAGTAGTTTTACTTTCCCCTTGTTGAGTAAACAATGTTATTTATGATAAGATAATTTTTGAAAACTAAAAAAAACAAAAAAAGGCAATTAAATGAAAAAAATGCTTCTTGCATCTTTAGCACTTACAGCTCTCTTCTCTACTCAAGCTTTAGCTGAGGACTCTAATATGTATGTTGGTATAGACATCCTCAAAAATAGTCACACTGTAACTAAAGATAGCTCTTCATCTGCTTCTATGAGCAAGGACATTGATAGTAATAGTTTCAAAATTAAACTTGGAACAGTTTCTGAAAATGGTTGGAGAGTACAAGGTTACCTTGAACTACTTACTTACGATACAACTCTTTTTGACAATACAAATGATACATTAATGGAATTTGGACTCGATGTTATCAAAGGTTTTGAAATAACTCCAGAGTTCACTCCCTTTATTCAAGCTGGATTTGGATTTGGATTTATGAGTATAGAAGAGGCTTCAGAAGACTCAATCTCAGAATTTAGTATAAAAATTGGTGCTGGTGTCGCATACAAAATTGTTCCTGCTTTTGAACTCATTGCTGGGATAGATTTTCAATATAGATCGTGGCAAGACGTAACCTATATTGATGCATGGGATATAGCAACACTTGAAACTAGTGAAAAAAATACAAAACTCTATTTAGGTGCGAACTTACACTTTTAATAGCTCTTAAGAAGATTATATTCTATAATCTTCTCCCTCTTTTCTATTCCAAATCAACTTTTTAAAACTTTATGATACAAAATACTATTTTTTTTTATTAAAATATAGTATAATCACATTTTAAATATAAAACAACAAAAGGAAACTATTGCTGCATAAAAATGTTTTTGTGTTACTTCTACTAAGTACTCTTTTCTCCACCCAAATTATGGCCGAAAGTATGAAACTTTATACTGGACTAGATGTCATTCAAAATACACATAAGATGTCTATAAAAACTAAAAGACATGATATAGATAAAGATATAAAGAGTAGTAGTTTTAAGATAAAATTTGGAATTAAAAATGAAGATGATTGGAAGCTCCAACTCTATGGAGAGTTTGTTACATACGACAAAGCTCCTATAGATAATCATAATAAGAAATTTGATACTCATTTTACAGAATTTGGTCTTGACCTAATCAAGGGTTTTCACCTGACATCAAAGTTTTCACCATTTATTCAGCTCGGTAGTGGCTTTGGGCTTGTTAGTGTTTACGGTTTCACGGAAGATTATATTTCAGAGTTTACACTCAAAGCTGGAACTGGAATAATATATAAAGCCACTCAAAACCTTGAATTAATACTCGGATTTGATATACAATATAGAGATTGGTATGATGCTGTAATTAGCTATCATGGTAATTCATCCACTGTTCTTATTACTGAAACAATGAATAAATTTTATGTAGGGACTAACTTTTATTTTTAATACAATCTTCTAACCCTAGCATCTCCAAAAAACATAATCCCTGCTAGTTTTGTCTCATGCAAAATGTTATTTGCATCGAGAATAAATGTGGCATCTTCACTTCCGCCACTTAGGTAATCTTTTTGAATTCTTATACTATAGGTATATTTTCCACCATTGACAGCTATAAGTTTAACGGCCATACCACCTTCGGTATCTTTACTCCCTACAGCATGTACAATCTTTACATCATGTTTAGCCATCGCTAGAAGTTGTAGTCTTTTGTTAAAAAACATACTTACCATATCGTCTTTGTAAACTTTGTTAAGTACTTTTTCACTATGCTCTTTGAGTATTTTAGAGCTTACATCGTGTTTAAAAGAGATTATGTTAAATGTAGAAACCTCTTTTTTCTTACTTCTATCGGTAATAACTGTCGTTTTACTATTTTTATAATCAAAAACATATCTTTTAGTTTTGTTAAAATCGGCACTAATCTCTCGTCCAATGTACTCATCTGGGATGAGCATACCATTTTCAACCCTCCCAATACTCTCATAAACATACTGTTTATGGTCTGTAAAAGTTGCAACGATTCCGCTCCCGCCACCTTTTACTATAATATGATAGTTTTTTCCATCATTCATATAGCTCATAGTAGCATCCCCGACCTTACCAAAGAGAGACAACTCTCCAACATATTTCATCTGTAACGTGGTTCCAAAGAGGTTTGTTAGTAATAATATTAGTGTAATAATTGTAATCTTCATAATGACTCCTTTAGTAAAAGTTAACATGTCATAGGTAATATTATCACGGATTATTTAAGTTATTGCTAATATTTATACACTAAGAATGGACTTAAGTTTTGTTTAATCTTTATATTTCGCTATAATTGCAACAATATTAATACGGAATAGCCAAATGCAAAAACAGAACGAATACTTAGAGCTTGGACTCATAAACACCCTTCTTATAGATAGACTTACAACTCCAGGTGCTTACCTAATGGCACTTGATGGTAATGATGTCTTACTTCCTGGACCATACTTAACACCGCAGATGAAAGAGGGAACTCTTGTAGATGTCTTTGTATACACAGACTCAGAAGATAGACTCGTCGCAACTACACTTACCCCAACAGCCAAACTTGATGAGATGGCTCTTTTTGAAGTCGTAGATACTGCACCCTTTGGAGCATTTATGAACTGGGGTCTGAGTAAAGACCTTCTTGTTCCAAATATGTTTCAAAAAACACCTTTCAACGTGGGTGAGAAGAGATTTATCCGAGTTATATACGATGAGAGAACCCACCGCCTTGTAGGCACAGAAAAACTAGGTGACTTTTTTGAGCGAGATGTGAAAGGTCTTGCCGTTAACAAAGAGGCAGATATTTTAGTGATTGCCAAGACACCACTAGGTTTTAAATGTATTGTCAATGACAAATACGAAGGTCTTATCTACCACAATGAAATCTTTGAAAATATCCAACTTGGCGACAGAAGAGTAGCCTATGTTAAAACAGTAAGAAAAGATGGGAACATCGACCTCTCACTTCGAAAAGCTGGTAGTAAAAAGAGTGGTGGTTCTAGTGACAAAGTCCTCGGGCTGTTAAAGAGTAACGGTGGCATAATGCCATACAACTACAAAAGTGACTCTGAGCTTATTCGAGATATATTTGGAATGAGTAAAAAAGATTTTAAACGTAGTCTCACTACTCTTCAAGAGAGTGGCTCAATAGAAGTGAAAGATACAGGAATATACATAAAGGACTAAGATGGCAAAAAAAGTAAAAAGTGTTGAACTCTCAGCCAAAAAGATAAACTTCATGATAGAAAGAACCTCTTATAAAGCGGTACGTTTTTACCCTTCTAAAATGACACTCGATGTTATGGTAACTGACGAGAATGGCGAAAAACTAGGGATGCAAAACATCCCTTACGCTCATATGCCTAAAGATATAAAAAAGTTAATCAAGCCTAACTAATTTTTCCACCATCTCATCCGCAGGAAGAGGCTCTCCATATAAAAAGCCTTGTACTCTATAGCACCCTCGAGAGAGCAGAAACTCTTTTTGTTCTTTTGTCTCTACTCCCTCAGCAATAATCCCAAGTTTCAAACTCTTCGAAATTGCAATAATAGCATCTACGATAGCTATACTATCACTATCATTGGGTATATCTTTTATAAAAGAGCGGTCAATCTTGAGTTTATTCAGTGGTAGATGTTTTAAGTAAGCTAAAGAGGAGTGTCCCGTTCCAAAATCATCCACCGCTATCTCAATACCTAGATCACTAAGCTCTTGTAAAACCTTGCAGGAGGTCTCTGCATTACTCATTACTTGACTCTCGGTAAGCTCTATTGTTATCCATTCTGCCTTACACTCCGTCTCTGCTAAGAGTGTTTTAATAAAACTTACAAAATTTTCATCTTCTATCTGTTCTATAGAAGTGTTGACTGAAATACGGCCAAAGTAAAGATTTTGATCACTCCATGCTTTTGCCTGCTTCATTGCCATGTGCATAACTTGTCTATTTATCGCAACAACCATTCCTAGCTCTTGGGCAAAAGGAATAAAAGAGTCTGGAAGCTTAAGCTTTCCACTCTTATCTCTCCACCGAACCAATGACTCTACTCCAACTATAGACTCTGTACGCATATTGTACTGCGGCTGATAGTAGAGAAAGAATTCTGAATTCTCTAGTGCTTTACGAATTTTTGACTGCATCTCTACTCTCTGGACTACCTGCTGAGTCATCTCTTTTGTATAAAAACTATAACGGTTTCTTCCATCATTTTTGGAACGATACATCGCAATATCTGCATGTTTTAAAAGTTGGTTCGCAGTAGTAGAATCTTGAGGGTAAAGACTAATCCCAATACTACAACTGATAAAAAGCTCTTCAGAGTCTACAGTAATTGGGATTTTTAATATATCAAGAATTTTCTGTGCTAAAATTGAAGCTGAATAGTACTCATCCAAATCACTCATAATAACAGTAAACTCATCCCCACCCAATCTTGCAAGAATATCATTCTCTCGTAATACATCTTTTAATTTTAGGGAAACACTTTGAAGAAGTTTATCTCCATAGCCATGACCAAAGGTATCATTTACCTCTTTAAACTGATCCAAATCAATAAAAAATAGTGCAAATTTCTCACGATTTCTCTGTGCCCGATTAATACTCTGCTCAAGCTGTTCATAAAAATAAGTTCTATTGGGAAGATCTGTTAAAGTATCATAATTTGCTTGATGAAAAAGATTTTCTCTTTTTGCATAGAGCTCCTCATGATAAGCATCTAAATCACTGATCATATGCTGAAAGTTCTGCGCTAACTCGCCAATTTCATCACTGTGAAAAGAGGGAAAGGTTGCCTCAAGTTTTTTTGTTTTTATAATTTTAGTGGTGATATTATTGAGAGTTGCAATTGGCTGTAAAATTGACTCTTGTAGTACTCTTCGACTACGAATTGTAATTAAAATTGCCACTATAATTATACAAAGTATAATCATGATATCTTTTAATATTTTACTATAAAACTCATCTAGAGAGACAACTACTACAAGATGTCCATAAATATTTTTCTCTTTGACAATAGGAACAACCGCATAAAAATAGCCATCTCTCCATGAATTTTGATTCTCTTTAATGGTGTTTATAAGCTTATAGCGGTTGGTAAAATTCTTTCCCTTATAAAAACTACCCAGTACTTTCCAGGAACTATCGAGTGCAAATGTTTGTACTATTTTATTATTGTGTTCAATTGATGAGAGTGTCTTTGAAATACCCATTGCATCATGAATAGCTACAGAATCTACAATGTTAACTGCCAAAATTTTTGCAAAGGTTGATGACTCTTGGACACTTAACTCTTTTTCACTCAAGTAAGCGAATACAACAAAAAGTAGCGATATGATTGTTGCAGTAATAACAGCAGAGTATATGCTAATAAATTTTAATTTATTAGCAATACCTAAAGAGTTATAAAATTGCAATAAACGCGCATACATTACTTTTCCTTTACACAATAATAGCATAAATCAGTGTTATAATTGTTATAAAATATTTACAACTATCCCTCATAGTGCTACTTTAAGAGATTTCTTAAGCCAAACAAACTATAATTGATACATAACTATAAGTACTTAAAGTATCAAATGCTAAGTATTAAACCCTAAGTGAGCAACTGAATTGATTTTTAAATTTGTAGAAAATATTGGTGCTAGTACAATTCGTTCTCTCTCCTCCCTAACAGAGGCACTTAAATTTACTTCAGTATGTCTTATTCACATGGTTAATCCTTTGAGCTACAATCCAGCTATGCGAATGGTCTTAGTCAAACAGATTTACTTTACTGCAGTGACAGTCATTCCTCTTTTTCTTATGATGGCATTTCTTTTTGGTTCTGTCATCATTGGGGCAGTTATTGCTCTTGCCACTGAGTACTCCCTTCAAGAGAGTATCGGTTCTATTATTATTACCTTTGTCGTTGATGAGTTTTCACCATTTTTTACCGCCCTTCTTATCTCACTACGGTCAGGAACTGCGGTAAATACAGAGATAGCTGTTATGAATGTAAATGAAGAGTTAAACACCCTCAAAGAGTACAAAATTGACCTCATTAATTATCTTTTTTTACCAAGGATTATTAGTGGTATTATTAGTGTCACTTCTCTCTCTATTCTCTTTGCACTTATTATGCTTAGTAGCGGTTACATTTTCACTCTCTTTTATATGAATATGGATCTTCACACATACAAGCAGTTACTTATGAGTGCTATCGAGGTGAGTGATATTGTTATTTTACTTTTAAAAAGTGTTGCCTTTGGCTTTGTCATTATGCTCATCCCAATCTATAGTGGTTTAAAGACTGCAAACAGCTATACAGCTATTCCAATCTCCGTTCTTAACGGGATGGTTAAGCTCTTTGTAGCCCTATTTTTCATTGAGGTGTTATCATTAATCCTACAATTACTCTAAAACTCTTTGAGAGTTATAAAACTATACAAGCCTTTGTACAAGAGCAAAAAGAGTCTGTGCTCATTTCAAGTGATACACCTCTTATTTCTAACTTAAATATGCTTGAAAACATTGCACTCATAAAAGAGGTACACGAGCATCTTCCCACTATAAAAGCTCAAAAAATTGCAAAAGAGATGCTTGAAAAAATCCATCAAGAGCATATATCACTCTACAGAGTCTCGGCATGTACACCAGTAGAAATTTTTTATATTCAGTTCATTCGAGCCCTTATGATGAAAGAGAAAAAAATTATCATCGTCACACCTTTCTCACTTATAGAGAATCTACGAGATATAAATGTTATAATTAAAAATATTACAATTTTAGGGAGTGAAAAAGAGATTTTACTTCTTGATATGTTAAGCAATGAAAATCACTATGAGGGGTCGCAATGCAGTATAGTAAAATGAAATTTGCTGTTGGTATCTTCATTATTACACTTTTTGTCTCTGTTGGTATGTTTATCTACTTTCTTCTTGAAGAAAAAGGAACCTTTGATAAACGTTACTCTTTTAGTTTTAACACAAAGAGTGCGAGTTTTTTTAGTATTGGTATGCCTTTAAAATTTTCTGGTTTTGCTATTGGTGTTATAGATGATATTGCACTCAAAGATGATGGAACAGTTAATATGACTTTTTCAGTGACCCAAGAGAACCGTAAATGGATAAGTCAAGGAAGTACTCTTATTATTAAAAAACCACTTATTGGTTCACCGCACATAGAGATACACTCTATTCCTGGAAACAAGCCCCTCAAAGAGCACTCTGTTTTAACACTAGAATTAAGCGATGACATTAACGATATGATTGCCAAGCTTGAACCTGTTGTTGACAAGATTGAAAAAATCATCAACAGTGTTGAGACCATTACAGCTTACATTGCTAAAGATGACTCTTACCTTATGAAAACACTCAAAAATGTAGAAAAACTCACAGCCAATATGGCAAATGAGAAATCTTTTTTAACCACTATTACGGGCGATTCTAAATCTACTCAAAGCCTCATCTCTTCTATAAATCGTAGTGATAAAATTATGCATGAGTTTGAAAAAATAAGTAAAGATTTAAGTAAAATAACCCATTCACTTGAAGGGAAGATAATAGACCCAAGCTCTTCAACCATTAAAGAGCTTGATGGAATTATGAAAGATGTAAAACAGAAGTTAAACCATCTCGATGGAACTGTCAAAAGTATGGGGAGTTACGACAAAGAGTTAGTGCATATTAAAGATGAAATCTCCGCTGGACTTCAAAAATCAAACCAAATTATGGACAAAATTGATGCACTTATGCAAGACTCTGATTCACAGGAGATAGAATTACCATGACAAAACTTATAATCCTCATCCTCTCTTTGAGTATGTTTAGTGGCTGTTCATTTAAGTCACCTCCTAACCAATGGCAATACAAAAGTACCAATGCCTTTAACTCTTACACAAAGAACTTTTTGAGTGCTCACGACATACTTGCCAAAAACGACTTTAAACGTGCCGTTGCACATGCTAAGGTCACAGCAGACTTACGCTCTTTAGCAAAAATCTACCTAGGAGAGTGTGCACTTAATATCTCTGTTGGTATGGAAGATGAGTGTCTTAAATACCAAAATATTAGCCCAACTCTCAAAAGCCAATCTCTCCAAGCCTACTACAGTTTGTTAACTTTAAATCTAAACACTCATGTAATCGAGTCACTCCCATCAAACTACCAAAACTTTGCAACAAACCTACTCAATACAGAGTATAAAAAAGCAAATCAAGAACTACAAAACATAGACAAAGCCACTTCTAAAATTCTTGCAGGTGCTCTTTTAAGAGAACATATAGAAGAACAGAGCATTAGAGATATTATCAAAGTCTCTTCTCTTCATGGTTACAAAAAGAGTGTACTCTACTGGCTAGAGAGACTCAAAAATGTGACTAAAGACACCAATGAAATAGCAATTATAAACAAAAAAATAGAGGTCATCAATGAATGAAAACTTAGAACAAGCAGC
>Ga0256824_10001095_pt1 | contig 10466 bp, 9 predicted proteins | sample CV67metaG_FD_191570 | JGI IMG/M metagenome (GOLD analysis project Ga0256824, IMG submission 191570) | Hydrothermal vent microbial communities from East Pacific Rise, Pacific Ocean - CV67 | ecosystem: Environmental > Aquatic > Marine > Hydrothermal vents | place: Pacific Ocean: East Pacific Rise...
TCAAAATGAGTATTTAAACTTGAGTACAGGTGAAGCAGTGTTGATAGATATTAAAGGGATTATAGAAAAACCTACTTGGAGGTTGTAACCTATGACAAATATTATCTTATGTGGTGGAAATGGTACGAGATTATGGCCACTTTCTCGTACACTTATGCCAAAACAATTCGTTAAGTTTTTTGAGGGAGAATCTCTCTTTCAAAAAACAGTAAAACGTAATCAACAAATGTGTAAAAGTCAATGCATTGTTTCTAATGTAGAACAGTATTTTCTTGCAATAGATCAAATGGAAGAACTCTCCATTGAAAATGCACAATATCTATTGGAACCCATAGGACGCAACACTGCTCCAGCTATTGCACTGGCTTGTTTTTCATTAGATAAAGAAGAGATAGTTCTTGTTACTCCTTCTGATCATCTTATTAAAGATGAAGAATCCTATAATAAAGTCATACAAAGAGCAATAATTTTTGCTAATGAAGATTACCTTGTAACATTTGGTATTACTCCAGACTATCCTGAAATTGGGTTTGGATATATCGAAGCTGAGGGTGATACGGTACTTTCTTTTAAAGAGAAGCCAGATGCCGTGACTGCACAAGCTTATATTGATGCAGGTAATTATTATTGGAATTCTGGAATGTTCTGTTTTAAGGCAGGTCTATTTCTCGAAGAGTTAAAAAAATATTCTCCTGATATTTATGAAGCATCTTTTTCTGCCTATAAAAATGCGAAATCAGATGATATGATACGCATTAGTCATGAAGATATGTTAGCCATTCCTGAAGACAGTATAGATTACGCTGTTATGGAAAAAAGTGATAAAGTTAAAGTTGTGCCTTCAAATATTAGTTGGTCTGACCTTGGAAGTTTTGAGTCATTAGATGAAGAAATACCTTCAACCGATAATGTCATTGCCATAGATTCAGAAAATAATCTTGTACTCTCTTCTAAACAAGTAGCAGTTATCGATGTAGAAAATCTTGTGATAGTTGATACTCCAGATGCTTTACTTGTGTCAAAAAAAGGTTCTTCTCAAAAAGTAAAAGAGGTAGTTCAAATTCTTAAAGACAGAAAATCAGAATTACCAAATATACCTGTAACTGCACACAGACCTTGGGGAACCTATACGATATTAGATGAGTCTGATGGATACAAAGTAAAACGTATCGTGGTAAAGTCTGGGAAAAGACTCTCATTACAAAAACATTACCATCGCTCGGAACATTGGGTAGTGGTAAGTGGAACGGCATTGGTTACTTGTGGTAGTAAAGAGTATGAAGTAAAAGCAAATGAATCTACTTATATACCGATAGGTGTGATACATAGATTAGAAAATATCGGGAAGATACCTCTTGTGATGATAGAAGCTCAAGTAGGAGAATATGTAGGTGAAGATGATATTGTTAGATTGGAAGATGATTTTAAAAGAACGGAGAAGTAAATGAGTAAAACAAAAGTTGCATTAATTACAGGAATAACAGGGCAAGATGGCTCTTATCTCGCTGAGTTTTTACTAAAAAAAGGATACATTGTACACGGTTTGAAAAGACGTGCATCCTCATTCAATACAGACCGTATTGACCACCTTTACCAAGACCCACATATTGAAAATCGTAACTTTATTCTCCACTATGGTGAGATGACAGACTCTATGAACCTGACACGCATCATACAAGAAGTCCAACCAGATGAAATTTATAATCTTGCAGCCATGTCACATGTGGCAGTCTCTTTTGAAACACCAGAGTATGTGGCCAATGCAGATGGGACAGGAACCTTACGTATACTTGAGGCAGTAAAACTTTTAGGACTTACAAAAAAGACAAAAATATATCAGGCATCTACATCTGAACTTTTTGGAAAAGTACAAGAAACACCGCAAAAAGAAACAACACCTTTTTACCCACGTTCTCCTTATGCTGTAGCAAAGATGTATGCTTATTGGATAACAGTGAATTATCGTGAAGCCTATGATATGTTTGCTTGTAATGGCATTTTATTTAACCATGAATCTCCTGTACGTGGTGAAACGTTTGTAACCAGAAAGATTACACGTGCAGCTTCTAAAATAGCTTTAGGACTTCAAGATAAACTTTACTTGGGTAACTTAAATGCAAAACGTGACTGGGGACATGCAAAAGATTATGTAAAAATGATGTGGCTCATTCTCCAAGCAGATAAGGCAGAAGATTGGGTCATCGCTACAGGTGAGACTACAACTGTACGTGACTTTGTTAAAATGGCATTTAAATATGCTGGAATTGAGCTAGAGTTTAAAGGAGTAGGAGTAGATGAAAAGGCTTATGTTCTTTCATGTTCAAACCCCAAATATCAAGTAGAAGTTGGAAGGGAAGTTGTCGCGGTAGACCCAAAATATTTTAGACCTACAGAAGTTGATTTACTTTTAGGCGACCCTACAAAGGCAGAAGAGAAACTAGGCTGGACAAGAGAGTATAAACTTGAAGCGTTAGTCAATGATATGATGAAGTCAGACCTTCACCTTGTAACGAAAGACCAGTATCTTAAAGATGGTGGTTATACTATTATGAATTATTTTGAGTAGAGTATCATAATGTATAAAGATGCAAAAATTTACGTAGCAGGGCATAGAGGTTTAGTAGGTTCTGCTATTGTCAATAACCTTAAAGAGAAAGGTTACTCTAATGTCATAGGTAAAACGCATGATGAACTTAATCTCTTAGACCAAAATGCCGTTCAAGATTTTTTTGAGACAGAAAAACCAGAGTATGTTTTCTTAGCTGCTGCCAAAGTAGGGGGTATTGTTGCTAATAATACCTACAGAGCAGACTTTATCTATGAAAACCTACAAATACAAAATAATATTATTCACCAAAGCTATAAAGCAGGTGTAAAAAAGTTAATGTTTCTAGGATCAACCTGTATTTACCCCAAAAATGCCCCTCAACCTATGCCAGAAGATTGTCTCTTAACAGATACTCTTGAGTATACGAATGAACCTTATGCCATCGCTAAAATAGCTGGTATCAAAATGTGCGAGTCTTACAATCTACAGTATGGGACAAACTATATTTCAGTGATGCCCACAAATCTTTATGGCCCTAATGATAACTTTGACCTTGAAAAGTCACATGTCCTTCCTGCACTCATCAGAAAGATACATTGTGCAAAACTTTTAAATGAAGGTAAATATGACGAAGTAATGGAAGATTTAAATCTTTCAACATTAGATGAGGCAAAAGAGTATTTATCTAAGTTCGGTGTAGATGAACATAGAGTAGAGATCTGGGGTTCAGGTAAGCCTATGAGAGAGTTTCTTTGGTCAGAAGATATGGCTGATGCTTGTGTTTTTCTTATGGAAAATAGAGATTTTCTGGAACTAAATTCCGATACCTCCGTCGTTAAAACGAAAGAGGGGTGTAAAAATAATATTCATACTAATGAAGTTCGTAATACCCATATTAACATTGGTACGGGAGTAGACATCTCTATTAAAGAGCTTGCAGAAACTATCAAAGAGATAGTAGGTTTTAAGGGTGAACTCTACTTTAATGTAGACAAGCCAGACGGTACGATGAAAAAAATGACCGACGTTTCTAAACTTCATGAGCTTGGGTGGAAGCATAAAGTTGAACTAATTGAGGGGATAGAAAAGATGTATAATTGGTATAAAAGGGATATAAGATGAAAATTGCCATAGCAGGAACAGGTTACGTAGGGCTTTCAAACGGTATATTACTGTCACAACATAATGAAGTAGTTGCACTTGATATCATACCAGAGAAAGTAGAGATGCTTAATAAAGGTATCTCACCTATAGAAGATAAAGAAATGAGTGAATATTTGCAAAATAAAGAACTTAATTTCAGAGCTACATTAGACAAATATGAAGCCTATGAAAATGCAAATTATGTCATTATCTCAACACCAACAGATTATGATACAGAAACAAACTACTTTAATACTTCTTTGGTAGAACTCGTAATTAAAGATGTACTAGATATAAATCCAAATGCAACGATGGTGATAAAGTCAACAGTACCTGTAGGGTATACAACTTCTGTCAATGAAAAATTTAATACAAATAACATTATCTTCTCTCCAGAGTTTCTACGTGAAGGTTCGGCATTGTATGATAATCTTTATCCTTCACGTATCATTGTAGGTGAAAAGTCAGAGAGAGCACAAACTTTTGCAAATCTACTAATGGAAGGGGCAATCAAAGAAAATATAGATGTATTATTGACCAATTCTACTGAAGCAGAGGCAGTAAAACTCTTTTCAAATACCTATCTTGCCATGAGGGTTTCATATTTTAATGAGCTTGATTCTTATGCGGAGTCTCATGGTTTAGATAGCCGACAAATCATCGAGGGAGTTGGGCTTGACCCACGCATTGGGACACACTACAATAATCCATCTTTCGGATATGGAGGTTACTGTCTACCTAAAGATACTAAACAATTAAGAGCCAATTATAAAGATGTACCAAATAGTCTCATTTCTGCCATTGTTGAAGCAAATGTAACAAGAAAAGATTTTATTGCAGATGCTATTCTTAAAAAAAATCCTAAAGTAGTAGGAATGTATAGACTTGTAATGAAATCTGGTTCTGATAACTTTAGGGCTTCTGCTATTCAGGGTATTATGAAGCGTATTAAAGCAAAAGGTATAGAAGTAGTTATTTATGAGCCTATACTTAAGGAAGATGAATTTTTTAATTCTAAAGTTATAAAAGATTTAGTAGAGTTTAAAAATATATCGGATGTTATTGTATCCAATAGGCTTTCAGAAAATTTACTAGATGTTGAAGAAAAAGTGTATACAAGAGATATCTTTGGTAGTGATAGTTAATGAAAATTTTAGTTACAGGTACAGCAGGGTTCATTGGATTTCATTTAGCTAGAAAGTTATTAGAACGAGGAGATGAAGTTGTAGGGCTAGATAATATTAATGACTATTATGATGTCAACCTAAAGTATGGTCGTCTTAATGAACTTGGTATTATAAGAGAAGATATAAAAGACAATACCTTTGCAGTATCTGCTATGTACTCAAAATATAAGTTCATTAAACTAGATCTTGCAGATCGTGAAGGTATGACAAAATTATTTGAAGAAGAGACGTTTGATGCAGTTATGCATCTTGCTGCACAAGCAGGAGTTCGTTACTCTTTAGAAAACCCTTATGCATACATAGAATCTAATGTGGTTGGTTTTTTAAATATTCTTGAAGGATGTCGTCAGAATGGTGTTAAAAATCTTTCTTACGCTTCAAGTTCATCAGTTTATGGACTAAATCAGTCCCAACCTTTTAAAACCACAGATAAAACCGAACATCAAGTAAGCCTTTACGCGGCAACTAAAAAATCCAATGAACTGATGGCACATACATATAGTCATCTTTACGGTATCCAGACTACAGGATTACGTTTTTTTACAGTCTATGGCCCCTGGGGAAGACCTGATATGGCTCCTATGCTATTTACAGATGCAATACTTAATGATAGGCCTATAAAAGTATTTAATAATGGTGAGATGAGTAGAGATTTTACTTATATTGACGATATCGTAGATGGTGTTATTAAAGTGATAGATAACCCAGCAGAAAGCAATGAAAACTGGGATGCAAAAGATCCAGAAATTAGTACTTCTTCTGCACCTTATAGATTATATAATATTGGAAACAATGCTCCCCTTCCTTTAATGAAGTTTATAGAAACTATAGAAAAAACATTAGGTAAAAAAGCAGAAAAAAACTTCATGTCTATGCAAGATGGTGATGTGGTTTCTACTTATGCGAATATCAGTAGTTTTATAGATAAATTTGATTATAAACCCAATACAAAATTAGTTGATGGTATTAATCAGTTTGTTGAATGGTATAGATACTTTTATGATATTTAAGAATGATTAAGATGAAAGCAGTATTTTTAGATAGAGATGGAGTTATCAATAAAGAAAAAGAATATTTATATAAAATAAACGATTTTGAGTTTATTAATGGCGTGTTTCAGACATTAAGTTACTTACAAGAAAAAGGATATTTAATTTTTATTATTACAAATCAATCAGGTATAAATCGTGGATTTTATGCCGTTGAAGATTTTATGATGTTAAGTAAGTGGATGATTCATGAGTTCAAAAAAATGGATATAAATATTACTAAGATATATTTTTGTCCACATACACCTGAAGAGAAATGTAAATGTAGAAAACCAAAACCTAAAATGATAATAGATGCCAAAAATGAGTTTGATTTAGATTTAGAAAATTCAATTTTAATTGGAGATAAAAATAGTGATATAGAAGCAGGTATACAAGCAGGTATAAATAATTTATTTTTAATTACAACGGGGCATTTGATAAGCAAAAATAAATTTAATGTTAAAATGATACAAAACTTAAAAGACTTAAAGGATTTATTTTGAAGTATACTGATATAGATTTTACTCATAAGACTATACTTATTACAGGAGGTGCTGGTTTTATAGGAAGTAATTTAGCTTTTTATTTCCAAGATAATTATCCATTATCTAAACTAGTTATTTTAGATAAATTTAGAAATGATAAAACATTTAGCAATGGTAACTTGATGAGTTTTGGACATTATAAAAATCTTCTTGGATTTAACGGTATAATTATTAGCGGTGATATTAATGAAAAAACAGTATTGAAATTAATAGAAGAAGAGTATCAATTTGACTATATTTTTCATCAAGCAGCAATTTCAGATACTACTGTAAAAGAACAAGACTTAATGATTCAAACAAATGTTAATGCCTATGAAAATTTATTGAAAATAGCTATAAAGCACGATGCAAATATGATATATGCCAGTAGTGCAGCTACTTATGGAGATGCATCTAGTCCACAAACTGTGGGGAATGAGAACCCAGGAAATGTCTATGGTTTTTCAAAATTAATGATGGATAACATTACTAGAAAATATTTAGAGCAGGATCTGAATATTTCTATTGTTGGATTACGATATTTTAATGTATATGGTGCAAGAGAATTTTATAAAAATAAAACTGCTTCAACTGTTGTGCAATTTGGGCATCAAATTCTTGCTGCAAATACACCAAAACTTTTTGAAGGAAGTGATAAGATTTTAAGAGATTTTATTTATATTGAAGATGTGATTCAAGCGAATGTTAAAGCATGTTGTCCACTAAAAAGTGGAATTTATAATGTAGGAACAGGAAAAGCACGAAGTTTTCAAGATATAGCGGATATTTTACAAAAAGAATTAGGTACAGACTATGGAACAAAATATATCCCTAATCCCTTTACCGAGCAATATCAATTTCATACTGAAGCCAATATTGAGGAGACTAAAAAATATATAGGTTATGTACCAAATTATGAGATGGAGGATGGTATAAAAGCTTATATCCCTGAAATTAAACGGCTTTATGAGTTAGAAGTAAAAAATGCATAATCAATTTTCACACAATACGAATATCTTAGTCATTGGTGATTTAATGATAGATCATTACTTGTGGGGTCACTGTGATCGTATATCGCCTGAAGCACCTGTTCAAGTCGTTGATATTGAAAAAGAAACAACAGTTTTGGGTGGTGCAGGTAATGTTGTTAATAATTTGAAAGCTTTAGGATCAAATGTTTCTGTAATGAGTGTAATTGGTAATGATGTGGTGGCTCAAGAATTAATAGCTATGTTAAATACTATCTGTGTAGAACATTTTTTAGTTACTCAAAATGAACGGAAAACATCTAAAAAAAGTCGTCTTATGGCAGCCAAAGCGCAAGTAGTACGATATGATCATGAAACAAAAGATGCTATAAATACTCAAAGTGAAGAAGATTTGATTAAGCTTTTTGAAAAAAAAGTACAAGATTATGATCTTATTTTATTTTCTGATTATGGTAAAGGAGTTTTGACTAAATATGTATGTACTACAATAATTCAAAGTGCCATGAGACATAATAAAAAAGTATTAGTCGATCCAAAGGGAACGGACTATAGTAAATATGAAAATGCTTATTTATTAACTCCAAATAAAAAAGAAGCAAGTATTGCTACCGGAATTGATATTGTGGATGATGATTCTTTGATTGAAGTTTTGCAATTATTAAAAGAAACAGGATCTCTAGAAATTTCTATGATCACATTAAGTCAAGATGGAATTGCTATTTATAAAGATCAATTAATAAAATGTCCTACTGTAGCTAAAGAAGTGTATGATGTTACAGGTGCCGGTGATACTGTTTTAGCGTCACTTGGATTTTGTTTAGCACAAGGATTAGATATTGTTAAGGCAATTGAATTTGCAAACCTTGCTGCTGGTGTTGTGGTTGGAAAACTTGGGTCGGCTACGGCAACTCTTGATGAAATTGAAGAGTATAAGTCAAGTCTACATAAAAGTAGTATTGATTCACATATTAAAACACAACAGGAAATTTTAAAAACTCTAGAGCGATTAAGAAGTCAAAATAAAAGAATAGTATTTACCAATGGATGTTTTGATATTTTACATAAAGGACATGTATCCTATCTTGATATTGCCAAATCATTTGCGGATATACTAATATTAGGGTTGAATAGTGATGCCAGTGTTAAACGACTCAAAGGAAAAAATAGACCTATCAATATGCAAGAAGATCGAGCGTATATTTTAGCAGCACTTAAAAGTGTAGATTATGTAGTAATATTTGATGAGGATACCCCTTATGAACTTATTAAAATAGTACAACCAGATATTTTAGTCAAAGGTGGTGACTATGAAGGAAAGGAAGTTGTTGGAAGTGATATAGTCAATGAAGTAAAATTGGTTCAATTTATTGATGGTAAAAGCACTACTCGAACAATTGAAAAAATACAAAAAGTAGAACAATGCAAGATATGATTCAAAAAGAGTTTAATAGCCATTTGAAAACGATTCAAACTGTTATTCTAGGTAGTGCTGAAGCGTTACAAGAAGCTGCTCTCATGGCTGTCAACACACTAAAAAATGGTAATAAAGTATTATTATGTGGAAATGGTGGAAGTGCCGCAGATGCACAACATATTGCTGCAGAGCTTAGTGGTCGTTATAAAAGTGAACGAAAAGGTTTACCAGGTATTGCATTGACGACAGATACATCAGTAATCACGGCCATTAGTAATGACTATGGATATGATAGAGTATTTGATCGTCAAGTAGAAGCTCTGGCTAATGAAGGTGATATGTTAATTGGTATTAGTACGAGTGGAAATAGTAGAAATGTGGTTAATGCATTAATATTGGCAAATAAACTTGGTTGTAAAACTTTGGGTTTGAGTGGAAAAACCGGTGGAATGATGAATGAAGTTTGTCATTTAAATTTACTTGTTCCAAGCGATGATACACCAAGAATACAAGAGATGCATATATTGTTTGGCCATATTATTTGTCAAGCTATAGATGATGCATTCAAGGATTAATTTATGTGTGGAATCTTAGGGCAAGTTAGTAAAAAATCTATAGATCAAGATACGTTTCAAAAGAAACTATTGCAAATGAATCATCGTGGTCCTGATGACAATGGTGTATATTTTGATGCAAATGTTGCCTTGGGGCATACAAGACTATCTATCTTAGATTTAACGAGTCATGGTCATCAACCCATGATAAGTGAAGATGAAAATTATGTACTTGTCTATAATGGTGAAGTGTATAACTTTGAAGAAATTAAAGAAGAATTGGAAAATAAAGGTCATATATTTCATTCTTATTCAGATACAGAAGTAATATTAAAAGGGTTTATTGAATATCAAGAACAAATAGCAGATAAATTAAATGGGATGTTTTCATTTGCTATCTATAACAAATTAAATGGAGATGTTTTTTTAGCCCGTGATAGAAGTGGGATTAAACCACTTTATTATTTTAAAGATAATGACAACTTTGCTTTCTCCTCAGAAATTAAAACATTAAAAAATTTCTCAAGTAAAATCAACTTAGATGCAAAAATATTGTTCTTATTGCTAGGTTCTATACCTGAGCCTATGAGTATTTATGAAGACATCTTTATGTTCCCCGCAGGGCATTATGCCTATTATTCAAATGGTGTACTTAAAACAATAAAGTATGATGAATATACATATGAACCCAAAATTATAAAACCATATCAGGAGATAGTCAAAGATGTTAGTGATTTGTTACATAATAGTATTAAAAGACATTTGATTAGTGATGCCCCCATCGGTACATTCCTATCTGGGGGTTTAGACTCTTCCGTTATTACTGCTATTGCAGCTCAGTATAAGGATAATTTACAAACGCTCTCTTTGGTTTTTGAAGAGAAAGATCTCTCTGAAGAGTATTACCAAGATTTAGTTGTTGATAGATATAAGACAAATCATACAAAGTATCTGATTGATGAAAAAATATTTCTGGAATCTATAGAAGAATTTATGGATTCTTTTGATCAACCAAGTATAGATGGGTTAAATACTTTTTTTGTTTCCAAGGCAGCAAGAGAGAGTGGTCTTAAAAC
>Ga0256824_10001096_pt1 | contig 10456 bp, 7 predicted proteins | sample CV67metaG_FD_191570 | JGI IMG/M metagenome (GOLD analysis project Ga0256824, IMG submission 191570) | Hydrothermal vent microbial communities from East Pacific Rise, Pacific Ocean - CV67 | ecosystem: Environmental > Aquatic > Marine > Hydrothermal vents | place: Pacific Ocean: East Pacific Rise...
ACTTTATTTTAACTGGAGATGAGTATCTTCGTCGTCGTCCTATGAAAAGGGTTACAACACCACTTCGTGATATTGGGGCTAAACTTGATGGTAGAGAAGATGGTGATTTTGCTCCATTAAGTATAAGAGGTGCTTCATTAAAAGCATTTGACTATGAGAGTAAAATTGCTTCAGCACAAGTAAAAAGTGCTATGATATTAGCTGCTCTTAGAGCTGATGGAGTTTGTAAATACACTGAACCTGAACTAAGTAGAGACCATACAGAGAGAATGTTAAAAGGTATGGGAGCTAAGATAGAAGTAGATGGACTTACTACAACAATAAACCCAATGAAAAATTTATTATCACCTTTAGATATTAGAGTTCCAGCTGACCCATCAAGTGCTTTTTTCTTTGCTATTGCTGCTGCGATTACACCAAATTCTAAAATAGTTTTAGAGGGTGTAACATTAAATGAAACCAGAATAGAAGCATTTAAAGTTCTGGAAAAAATGGGTACTAAAATATCTTATGATATGACAGATAATAAGTATGAGCCAATAGGAAATATTACAGTTGAATATGCTCCACTTAACGCTGTAACTGTTGAATCAAATATATCTTGGCTTATAGATGAACTTCCAGCTTTATCTATAGCTTTTGCTTGTGCTAATGGTACAAGTATAGTTAAAAATGCTAAAGAACTTCGTGTTAAAGAATCTGATAGAATCTCAACAGTTGTAGATGGATTAGAATCTTGTGGTATAGAAGTAACAGAATATGAAGATGGTTATACAGTTACTGGTGGTACTTTAACTAAATCTAAAATAGATAGTCATGGTGACCATAGGATTGCTATGAGTTTTATTATAGCAGGGCTTAAGTGTGGTATGGAAGTTACAGATATTGACTGTATAAATACATCTTTTCCAAATTTCTTCGAAATACTAAAAGATATAACAAATATAAAGGTTAACTAATGGTTATTGAATTAGCTGAAAGTTATGGTTTTTGTTTTGGAGTTAAAAGAGCTATTAAAATAGCAGAAGAGAACCGAGATTCTTCAACTTATGGTCCTTTAATTCATAATTCAAAAGAGATAGCAAGACTTGAAGAAGATTTTAGAGTAGGTTTAACAGATGATTATAAAACTTTTAAATCTGGTGATAAAGCAATAGTTCGTACACATGGAATACCTAAAAATGAGTTAGAAGAGTTAAAGGAAAATCATGTAGATGTTGTTGATGCTACATGTCCTTATGTAACAAAACCACAACAAATTTGCCAAGAGATGAGTGAAAAAGGTTATTCCATAGTTATTTTTGGTGATGAAGCTCATCCTGAAATAAAAGGTGTTAAAAGTTATGCTACTTATGGTGCAATAGTTGTAACATCATCAAAAGATTTAGAAGATATTAAATTAGGTGAAAGAGTTGCTTTAGTAGCTCAGACAACTAGACGAGTAGAAGATTATATGGAAATTTCTAACTATTTAATTCCTCGTCATAAAGAGGTTAGAATTTTTAATACTATATGTAATGCTACATTTGAAAATCAAGAAGCAGTAAGAAAAATATCTAAAAAAGCAGATATAATGATAGTTATTGGTGGAAAAAATTCTTCAAATACAAAGCAATTATTTAATATAGCACAAGATAATTGTATAGATTCTTATCATATAGAAGATGAAAATGATTTAGACTATAAATGGTTTAATGGTAAAAGTTTTTGTGGAATCAGTGCTGGAGCATCTACACCAGACTGGATTATACAAAATGTTATAGATTCTATTCAAAAAAGTGTTAATTAATATAGTTTAATTAACACTTTTTCATACATTTTTCAAAAATCAAAATCAAATTAATAAATATATAAATAAATATTAGATATAATTACAGCAATTTTTATGCAATAAGAGGATAGGTACATGGCGTTCGATAACGAATCATTTGAAGAGGAAGAAAATTTTGCAGAGATGTTTGCTGCAAGTGAGAAAAAACAAGAGACTAGTCGTATAGTTGAGGGTGAAATTGTTGAAATCCAAGAGGATGAACACAGAGCTTTAGTAGGTGTTGGTGATAAGCTAGAAGGTATTATTAGCTTAGATGAGATTACTGTTGATGGTGAGCGTAAGTTCAACACAGGTGATAAAATCAAAGTTATGGTAATGGGTTACAATGGTGAAAGACCTAAAATATCTTATAAAAAAGTTTTAGAGCAAGAAAAAACTATTGAGTTTATTGATGCTCATAAAGAAGATTTTGAAGATGTTGTAATTGAAGGTATCATTACAAGAAAAAATCGTGGTGGTTATGTAGTAGAAGCTGATGCAGTTTCTTTCTTTATGCCTCGTTCATTAGCAGCTTTTAAAGATACTGATGATGTTGTTGGTCGTAAAATCAAAGCACAAGTTGTTAAAGTTGATTCGGCTGAAAACTCAATTATTGTTTCTCGTCGTAAACTGTTCAACGAAGAAAGAAAAAAGAAAAAAGAGATTATTGACCAATTAATGGCAGAAGATGTTATTGTTGAAGGTTCTATCAAAAAAATCACTAGCTACGGTATGTTCGTAGATGTTGGTGGTGTTGATGGTCTTGTTCACTATAATGAAATCAGTTATAAAGGTCCAGTTAATCCATCTAAACTTTATAATGAAGGTGATATTGTAACTGTTAAAGCTATCTCTTATGACAAAGATAAAAGACATCTTTCACTATCAATTAAAGCTGTTCTTCCAGACCCTTGGGCTGAAGTTGAATCAGAATTAGATGAAGGTGATACAATTACTGTAACTGTTTCAAATATTGAAGCTTATGGTGTTTTCGTTGATTTAGGAAATGATATAGAAGGTTTCTTACATATTTCTGAAATATCTTGGGAGAAAAATGTTAAAAATCCTAATGATTATTTAACTGTTGGTGAAGAGATTGATGTTGAAGTTATTGAAATTAATCCAAATACACATAAACTTCGTGTATCTCTAAAAAAACTTTTACCAAAACCTTTTGATGAATTTATGAAAAATTATAGAGAAGGTGATGTTGTTACTGGTACAATTACATCTTTAACTGACTTTGGTGCATTTGTTCGTATTGCTAGTGTTGAGGGTCTTTTACATAATCAAGATATCTCTTGGGATAAAAATACAAAATGTAAAGAAGTATTAAAATCTGGTGAAGAGATTGAAGTTAAAATTGCTAAAATCAATGCTGAAGACCAAAAAATATCTTTAAATAGAAAGACTCTTTTAGAATCTCCTATTGATAAATTTTCAGCTACTCATAAAGTTAACTCTGTAATTACAGGTACTATTCGTGATATTAAAGATTTCGGTGTTTTCGTTTCTTTAGAAGATGGTGTTGATGCTCTTATTCGTGATGAAGATTTAACTCCACTTATAAAAGAAGAGTTAGAAGCTGGTCAAGAGATTGAAGCTGCGATTGCTGTTATTGATACTCGTAGAGACCGTATCCGTTTATCTGTTAAAAAATTAGATTATATTAAAAATCAAGCTATTCTTGAAGAGATTAATGATAATACATCACACTCTTTAGGTGATTTAATTAAAGATAAAATCAAGTAATATAAATGCATAATATAATAAAATGGTTCGCTCCAATCGTAACGATTGGAGTGGCTATTTTTATTGTTGCATTTACTTTTAGTATAAATATCTCTGAAAATATTACTGAACAAGAATCATTAACTTTAAATAATGAATTAACACAAAAAAAAATAAAAAAAAATTGGTTAAACAATTTTGCTAATACTGAACAACTTGGATACTATTATCCAGTTAATGAAGTATATATAAAACTGAATTTAGATAAAGAAATTAAAGATTTAACTAAATATAAGTTCTCCGCTTCTATTTTAGATCCATACCAACTTTTCTGTTTAAAAGAGGAGTTAAAAAATCATAATTTACAATATTATCTTAAGAAAGATAAAAACAGTTTAGACTTAATTATCTATTCAGAAAAAAAAGATAAACTAAATTCTTTAGTTAAAGTACTAAAAAATTATCAAATTTTGGCAATTGTAGAGCCATATAATGAGGAAAAAAAATGAAAAAACATACTATTGTAGTTTGTGATCATATACATGAAGCAGGTCTTGAAATATTAAGAAATGATGAAAATATCAATTTCATAATGGCTGCGGATGAAGATAAAGTAAAACTTTTAGATATTATTGAAGAAGCTGATATAGCAATTACTAGAAGTTCTACAGATGTAGATGAAAACTTTATAAAACATGCTAAAAATATGAAAGCTATTGTTCGTGCTGGTGTTGGTGTTGATAATGTTGATATACCTGGATGTTCAAAAGAGGGTATTATTGTTATGAATGTACCAACGGCTAACACGATAGCTGCTGTTGAACTAACTATGGCACATATGCTTTCTTGTATGAGAATGTTCCCATATTCACATGACCATCTTAAAAACCAAAGAGTTTGGAAGAGAGAAAAATGGTATGGACATGAGATGAAAGGGAAGAAACTAGGTGTTATAGGTTTTGGAAATATCGGTTCTCGTGTAGCTAAAAGAGCTAAAGCATTTGAGATGGATATAGTTGCTTTTGACCCATATATTGACCCATCTAAAGTTACAGATTTAGATATGACATATACTAAAGATTTTAATGATATTTTGGCTTGTGATATTATTACAATTCACACACCTAAAAATCAAGAAACATTAAATATTATATCTGAAAAAGAGATTGATAAGATGAAAGATGGTGTAGTTTTAATTAACTGTGCTAGAGGTGGTCTTTATAATGAAGAAGCACTTTATAATGGTCTTAAATCTAAAAAAATTCGTTTCGCTGGTATAGATGTATTTATGAAAGAACCAGCTACTGACCATCCTCTTTTAGAATTAGATAATATTGTAGTATCTCCACACTTAGGTGCTAATACTTTTGAATCTCAGTATAACATAGGTACACAAGCTGCTACTAATGCTATTGAAGCTGCTAAAAGTATCTCTTTTCCTCATGCTATGAACTTACCAATAGATGAATCTAAAATTCCACCATTTGTTAAACCATTTTTAGAGATGGGACAAAAAATAGGTTTCTTAGAATCTCAAATGAACAAATCACAAATAATTGCTATTAAAGTTAGTGGTCATGGTGAAATTGCCAAATATGTAGATTCTTTATCTACTTTTGTTGCTGTTGGAGCGATGAGTCAAAATATTGGCGATACAATTAACTATGTAAATGCTGATTTTGTAGCTAAAGAGAAAGGTATTAAAATAGAATCTGAAGCATTAGCTGATTCTTCTGTATTTAAAAACCTTATAACTGTTAAGCTTACAACAGCAGAGGGAACTACTACTATTTCAGCAACTATCTTTGATGATGGTGTTAAAAGAATTGTAGCTATTGATGGTTTTGATATTGAAGTAGCACTTAAAGGTGATATGATTCTATATAAAAATACTGATGTTCCAGGTGTTATAGGTAGTATAGGTACAACATTAGCTAAAAATAATGTAAATATCGCTGACTTTTCACTTTCAAGAAATAATGACTCCCAAGCATTAGCAGTTATCTTAGTTGATGATGTTGTTAATGAAACAACACTTAATGAATTAGCTTCTTTAGAAGCTTGTATTAGTGTTAACTACGCAAGAGTTTAACTCTTCACAATTAAAAGTATATTCTAATTTTTAGAATATACTTTCTTCAACATCAATTTAATTTTTTTTATAATTAATAAACTTATATAAGAGTTTAAATGAAAAGTATATAACTTCTAAATATATATTTTTAGAAGTTATATAAAACTAAAACTAGATAGCTTTAGTTTTGTTTAAAAGTATAGGTATAAATATAAGTGAAACTATAACTGCAGCAACAGTTCCAGATATAAGAGCAACACCTAAACCACCAAATACAGGGTCACTAGCAAGAAGTGCTGAACCAAGTATGATAGCGATAGCAGTAAGCATAATAGGCTTAGCTCTTGTAGCACTTGCTATGGCAATAGCTCTCCTTTTTTCTATCCCTTTATCTTTTATAAGAGATTGAGCAAAGTCAATAAGAAGAAGAGAGTTTCTTGAACTAATCCCCATAAGAGCAATAAATCCAATAAGTGATGTAGCAGTTAAAAAGAATGTTTCCGTTGTTACTAAGTCAGCAACAAAATGTCCAACAATAACCCCAATAATAGATAAGAAACTACCACCAAGAACAATACCACTTAAAGCAAATGATTTATAGTAGATTACCAATAGTAAAAAGATTAGTATAAGAGCAGCAATAAAAGCACCACCTAAATCTCTAAATGTATCTAGTGTAACTTTCATCTCACCATCCCATCTAAGTAGGTATTTTTCACCAGTAGCTTTATCTTTTAGATTTAAGTCAAACATATATGTTGTGATTCCAGCTACTTTAGTAACTTCATATTTATCTGAAAATTTTTCTATCATCATCTCTCTAGCATCAAGAAGAGGGTAGACTTGAGAAACCATATCTGTTTCAGCTACGACATTTACCATTGTTTTTAAATCTTTATGGTAAATCATAGGTGTAGAAACTCCCTCTTCAATTGTAACTACCTCTGTAAGTGGAACCATCATCCCTTTTTTATTCATTAGAGATAGTTGAGAAAGCTTGTTTTTTAGAACATCTAGTTTATTTAAAGATAGAGTTTGACTTTTTTCACTTAATGAAACAAATATTGATATTTGGTCATTTAGTTCAATAGTATTTTTAACAGCAACTCCCATCCCCTCAAAAGCAAGATATAAAATTTGGTTTACTTGTTTAACACTCAATCCACTTTTAGCAATTTTGTCAGATATTGGTGTTAAAACATATTTTTTATAAGTTTCATCAGCCATAACATCAACATCAACTAATCCATCTGTGTTTTTAAGTACATTTGCTACCTCTCCAGATAGTTGTATAACTTTTTGGTTATCTTTTCCATAAACTTCTACAACAATAGAAGCTAGAGTAGGGGGACCAGCAGGCATCTCTATCATCTTAATATTTGTTTCAGCTACAATAGGTTGACAACTATTTTGAATTATAGGTCTTAGTCTTTGAACCATTTTAAAAGATTTTTCTTCTCTTTCATGTTTATCTGTTAAGTTCACAACAACTTCAGCAAACTCTTCCCCATGTTTCATACCACTACCCTTAACAAGACCAGCATAATCAAGAGGAGAACCTTCGCCTAAAAATATCTCTAAGTCAGTTACTGCTTCCTCTTTCCCCATAATATCTGTAACACATTGCGTTACAGCTCTTGTTTGAGAGATAGAACTACCTTTTGGAGTATCTACATATATTGTAAAAGTATTTGTACTTTTTCCTGGTAACATTTTTGCCATAACTATTTTAGATGGGAACATCATAATAGCTCCAGCAAGTGAAGCAAAAATTAAAACCATTACAAGTAAACTTTTTAATGGTTTATCTAAAATATCAAAAACAAAGTTTTCAAATTTAGTGCCTTTATGATTATTGTTCATCTGAACCACCTTTGTTATGATTATCTCTTTTCAATAATTTTTTACCTAAATAAGGTGTAAATATATAAGCTATAAAAAGTGAAGCTATTAAAGCTACAGGTACATTATATGGAATTGGTTTCATAAATTCCCCCATCATACCACCAACAAATGCCATAGGAACCATAGTTAAAACAATAGCTAAAGTTGCTACATTTGTAGGTGCTCCAATCTCATCAGTAGCTTCTATAAGTAGTTCATCCATATCTTTATTATCGCTATCTGTTGAATGCATATGTCTATGGATATTTTCAATAACAATAATAGCAGCATCAACAAGTAAGCCAAGAGATAGTAAAAAAGCAAATAATGTAATTCTATTTATAGTTTGGTCACCCATATAAGCTATAAAAAGTGTAATTGCTAAAATTGCAGGTACTGTAAATGTAACAATTAAAGATTCTTTCCAACCTAAGAAAAATACTAACATAACAGCGATAATTATAATAGTGATAACAAGGTGATGAACTAACTCATTAACAGCTTCATCTGCTCTATCTCCATAATTTCTAGTAATTTTATAAGAGATTCCTAATTTAGAAAGTCTCTCTTTATTATCTTCAAGCATAGCTTTAACATCATTCGCTACAAAAACAGCATTTGTTCCAGCTAGTTTGGAAACAGCAAGTGTAATTTGCTCATAAGATGAACCATCTTTAAAAATTATTTTAGCACTTTGTTTATTTTGAGAATCTATACCATCTGTTACAGTAGCAATATCTTTTAAGTAGATTGGACTTCCCATATATTGAGCTACCATAATATTTTGAACATCTTTTATAGAATCTATCGCATTTTTTATACCAAATACTACAAGTTTATTATCTTTAGTATTAGCTTTTACACTAGGAACTCTAGCAGTTATAGATTTTATCCCTTCAACAATTTGACCTAATGAAAGATGATAACCTTTAAGTTTTGCTAAGTCAACATTAACATTGTATTGTTCTTTATGTTCACCTTTCAATTCAGTTTTAGCTACATTATCTATGGTGCTTATCTCTTTTTTTAAGTTTTCAATCTCTTGAAGATATTTTGGATAAGCAAGTATGTTTTTCTTTTGGTAAAAAGCTATTCCAACAATAGGTATATCAATATCAATATCAAAAGGTTTTACAAGTGGTTGCATAACATTTTTTGGAAGAAGGTTCATATTTTGCATAACTTTATCATAAAGTTTTAGGTTTGAACTTTCTCTATCTTGCCCAATATAATACATTACATTTAATATAGCCACATTTTCTACACTCATAGAGTATATATGTTCTATCCCCTTAACTTCTCTTAGTTTTTGTTCAAGAGGCTCAATTAGAATCTTTTCAATCTCTTGAGGTTTAAGACCTGGAGCAGGGATGATTATACTTCCCCCACTAATAGAAATTTGAGGGTCTTCTTCACGAGGCATAACTTCTAACGATAGATAACCAATAGCTAGTAAAAAGATAGCTAAAAGAGCTGTAAGTGGATTATACAGGAAATTTTTAGCTAGTTTACCAGCATAATCAGTAACCTTGATATGCGATAAATCAGTTTCTTTCATTGTTAGTTAACCTCTATATTTACGGTTGCATACATACCTGGATATACAGATGGATGGTTTGTTTTAAAATCAATTTTAATTTTAAATGTGTGTGTCATAGGGTTAGAGTTTGGAATAATCGCACAAATAGTACCTATAGCATTTATTTTTAATGATGGTATATTTACAACAACTTTTTTACCATGACTAATTTGAGCTAAATTTCCCTCAGCAATCTCAGCACTAATTTTAAGGTCACTCAAATCTGAAAGTACAATAGCTGGCATACCAGGCATAGCCATCTCACCAACTTTTATATTTTTAGCTACAACAACACCATCATTTGGAGCTTTTATAATTAAGTATCTATATTGGTTTTTAACCTCTTGAAGTCTAGCTTTAGATATAGCAATCATATCTTTAAGATTTTTAGAAGCAAGTTCAAGGTTTTCAACTTCATATTTTGAAACCATATCTTTTTTTAGTAGTCTTTTGTGTCTATTTAAGTTTATCTCAACATTTGTATATTGATTTTGGTATATTTGAAGACCAAGTTCAGCTTGTCTTTTTGCTGAATCTATCTCTCTTGAATCTATGGTATATAGAATTTGCCCTTTTTTAACTTTTTCACCATCTGAAACTTTAACCTCTGTTACAAACCCCATAAAACGACTTGTTATCATTTTTTGGTTATCTGAAATAACACTGCCTGAAAGAGTTAGTGTCTCTGCTATAAGTGAAGCACTTAGTGCTAAAAGTATTAAAAATTTATTTCTCATTGTTTTCTCCATTTGCTAGTTTTTCTAAAGCAAAAATTCTTTTATTTCTGCTATTTTTTACTTGTTGTAGTTCTAAGATTTTTTGAATCTGTTGAGATTGTTTAATAATAACATCACTCATAGAAACAAGTTTCTCTTTATATCTACCCTCATAGTTTTCATAAATCGCATTTGCTAGTTTAAACTCTTTATTTAAAGATTCTATATCACCGTTAAGAGTTGCTATTTCTGTTCTGATTTTTCTAATTTTAAGTAGAATCCCTTGTTTAGCCAATTCTAATTGTGTAGTTGTTTTTAACTGTTGAATTTTAGCTTTTTCAATATTAGCTTCATCTATTCCACCATTATATAAGTTCCAACTAACTCTAGCACCAACTGTATAGGCTTTATGGTCACTAGCATCACCTAAAAATGTATCATCTGCAGTACTTATCTCTCCAAAAGCACCAACCATTGGATAGTAAGCAGATTGTGAAACTTTTAACATATTGTCTCTAATTTTTAAACCTGTTTTTGCTCGTTGTATGTCAATGTTATTTTGTAAAATATTTTCATTTGACAAGATAGGCATCTCAACATCTGGACAAGGTGTTAAAATCATTTTAACATCTTGGTTAAGTAAAAACTTATGTAGTGATAAA
>Ga0256824_10001097_pt1 | contig 10448 bp, 8 predicted proteins | sample CV67metaG_FD_191570 | JGI IMG/M metagenome (GOLD analysis project Ga0256824, IMG submission 191570) | Hydrothermal vent microbial communities from East Pacific Rise, Pacific Ocean - CV67 | ecosystem: Environmental > Aquatic > Marine > Hydrothermal vents | place: Pacific Ocean: East Pacific Rise...
GATAGAGGTATCAACGGAGCTGATGGTAAGAATGGTAAAGATGGACTAGATGGTGTTGGTCTTAAAGGTGATAAGGGTACGACTGGAGACAGAGGTGCTCAAGGACTTGTAGGTAGTACAGGTAATGTAGGTCATGAAGGTCCAAGAGGTCCTAAGGGACTAGATGGTACTGATGGTTCTATGGGAACTACTGGTAGTAGAGGTCCTAAAGGTGACGCAGGTAGAGATGGTACTGGAGTTGTTATCAAGGGTAGTGATACTGAAGCTAACATCCTAAAGAAGAGTGGAGCTGCAGGAGATATGTGGCTTATCACAGATAAAGGTCCTAAAGAAGGTCATGGACTAGTTTCTAATGGTATGGGTTCTGGTATAACTAACTGGACTAACGTAGGTAGTATTGCAGGTCCTAAAGGTGATAGAGGTGAGAAGGGTGATCCTGGTAAAGATGGTATCAATGGTGCAGACAGTATCGTACCTGGTCCAGCAGGACAAGATGGTAAAGATGGTCTAAGAGGACATACAGGTGGAACTGGTCCAGCTAGTACTGTTCCTGGTCCTAAAGGTGGAGATGGTATTGGTTATAGAGTTTTAGGCTCTAAGCCACTAGCTGACATTGTAGCTATCAATGGTAAAGAAGGTGATATCTGGGTTTCTACTACAGGTGTTACTGTAGGACATGGTTACGTTTCTGATGGTAAAGGTACTGGTACTACTAACTGGGCTGACGTAGGAATGCTTAGAGGTGTTCCAGGAGTTGCAGGTCCTATCGGTCCTCAAGGTCCTAAGGGTGATCCAGGTTCAGGTGGAACAGGTGGAGGTTTATCTCCTGCTGATCAAGCTAAACTAGATCTTATTCAAGTAGATCCTACTACTCATGATATGACAGTAGACAGTGATGTACTCAGTATAGGTTCTGGTGCTAAAGATGTAGCTATTAAGTTACACAACCCCGTAGACAAAGATGCTACTTATCAAGGTGATGGAGCTAAAGGTACTTGGTATATAGGTTCATTCCCTAATTCTACTATACATCCAGATGACCTAGTTCTATCTAATTCAGGTGGAGGATTATTTACTTCTATTGCAGATGGAGCTAAGTGGTCTGTACGTTATGGTTCAGATATAGTTTCATTTACTAAGGCAGAACTACAAGCTGTTAAAGCAGGTAGTGGAGGAGCAGGAACTCCTGGTCCAAAGGGAGATAAAGGAGATCCAGGTAAGGATGGAGTAGATGGTAAAGATTCTGTAGTTCCTGGTCCTGCAGGTACTAAGGGTGCAGACGGAACTCCAGGTGTTAAGGGAGCAGATGGTAAGGACGGTATACTAGATCCTGTAGAGAAGGCTAAACTAGCTCACATTACAGTAACTAAAGATGTAGACCTAGATGCTATGCAAGTTAATCTAGCTAATGGATTAGCAGCATTCGCTGGTTCTACCTTCACTAATCCAGGATTACTTACAGACGGTAAGAACCTAGATGACTTTAAGACTGAAGGTTACTTTGAGAATAGAGATAAAGCTAAAGCAGGAACTATCGCACTTCACTATCCTGAGGATGGTTCACTAGGTATCCTTAAGGTATTTGCAGATGCTAACCTATCTAATAAGGTATACCAAGAGTTTATGGATATTAATGATGCTAGATTCTACACTAGAGCATTCGATGGAACTAGTTGGCATCAGTGGGTACTTAGAGATTTAGATGCTCTTAAACCAAGTGATGTAGCTTCTGTTACAGATCTAGATGCAGCTAACCCAACACCAGAACAGCAAGGTAAACTGATTAACCTTTACGGAGCTAATCACTTAATTGCTAAAGTACCTGTACTTACTCCAGTAGATCAAGGTAAACTAGGTCATATTCAAGTAACTAAGGGTATTAACCTAGATGAGTGTATTCTAGAAGGTGATAGAGCTAGTCAATCTGACTTACTTGCTCATGCTCCTAGTGCTGATGTACTAAAGAGATTCGTAGACAATGCAGGATTAAGAAGTATTATCTCTGCTATGAGTTTAGAAAGACCTACAGTAGTTAGTCCTTATACGGATGCTAAACCTACTAAACCTGAGATGATTGCAGCTATTAAGCTTCTATCTCACTTTTCTGATAATGCAACATTCTGGGGTGGTGAACATGACTTCTATGTGAAAGATAACCCACAGACTAAGATGCTACTAGTTAAGTATAGAGGAATTGCAGCCAACACTAATACTGCTACTGCTGGAGACTTCTTCGTAGAGAAGATGACTTTAGCCAAATAATAAACTGAAGGATGATAGATGAATAACTGTAATAACGATAACTGTGGATGTAATGAAGGACACTGGGAGTGTACAGAAGTACCTGATACTACTCCACTGTCTCCTGAACTAGTTAAAGCGTTCTATGAGGCTAACCCTAATACTGAAGCATTTACAACTATTAATAAGGCTCAATTAGCTCTACTTATGTCTGCTGCAGGTAATCCTGGTAGTGGAACTCCTGGTACTGGTAACGGTACAGTTACAGCTATTGTAGCTGGACCTGGAATTAAAGTAGACAATACTGATCCTGCTAAACCTATACTTAGTACTACAGGTGGTAATAATCAAGGAGCTAATGGCTTACAAGGTATTCAAGGACCTACAGGACCACAAGGACCTGATGGTATTTCTTGGCATTTAGCTGGTAGAGACACAGAAGCTAATATCCTTACTAAGATTGGTCAACCAGGTGATATGTGGATTGTACATGGTGGACTTATTGATGGTCATGCTTATGGATGGGATCCAGTTATGATCGGTACTCGTAAATGGCGAGATATGGGACAGTTTAAAGGCGATAAAGGGGATCAAGGTATTCAGGGTTCTCAAGGACCTAAAGGAGATGTTGGACCTCATGGACCTAAGGGAGATCAAGGAATTCCTGGTATTAGTGGGGTTTCTGGAGCGAAAGGTGCTAAGGGTACAGATGGTAACGGTGTTGTTATTATGGGTACAGATACCAGAGCTAACATTGAAGCCAAGAATGGTACTGGTGGAGATATGTGGCTGATAGATAGTACAGGACCAGATAATGGTCATGGACTAGTTAGTACAGGTAATGGACCAGGTGCAGCTAATTGGAAAGACGTAGGTGCTATTAGAGGTCCACAAGGTCCTCATGGTGGTCAAGGTATTCAAGGAGTAGTTGGACCAAGAGGTAGTGTTGGACAAGCAGGTGCTAATGGACAAGATGGACATACTGGTACTCAAGGTCCAGTAGGTCCTAAAGGTGCTACAGGAAATGATGGTATTGGTCTACGTCTTATGGGTAGAGATACCAATGCTGCAATTAACGCCAAAACTGGTGCAACTATGGGAGACATGTGGATCATACATGAACCTGGACATATTGCTGATGGACATCTACTAGTTTGGGTAGGTGCTTCTAATGGTGGTTGGATTGATAAAGGTCAGTTCAAGGGTGATAAAGGTGATAAAGGTGATGACGGTACAGTTGGAGCTAAAGGTCATACAGGTCTTCAAGGAGTACAAGGTCCTGCTGGTCCTAAGGGAGTTGATGGGAAGGCTGGTACTAACGGTACTAAAGGACTCAAAGGCGATAAAGGCGATACTGGAAGTAAGGGTACAGATGGTAAAGACTCTACAGCAGTAGGAGCTAGAGGACCTCAAGGAATTCCAGGAGTTAAGGGTACTGATGGACACAATGGACATGATGGTGCTACTGGTCCAAAGGGAACAGATGGAGCTAAAGGACTGAAAGGTACTGATGGAACTGGTGTAACTATTAAGGGTACTGATACTAGAGCTAATGTCTTAGCCAAAACAGGTAAGGCTGGAGACATGTGGTTGGTTAACAATCCAGGTAGTGTAGACAATGGACATGGACTAGTTTCTAATGGACAGACAGGTCCTACTAGTTGGAAAGATGTTGGAGCTATCAGAGGTCCTGTTGGAAGTACTGGTCCACAAGGGGGACAAGGAGTTGTTGGTCCTAAGGGACTTCAAGGAATAGCTGGACCTAAAGGTACAGATGGTTCTGATGGAGTTAACGGACAACAGGGTATTGCAGGAATACAAGGACATAAGGGAGATCAGGGAGTTAAGGGAGATACTGGAGCAGTATCTACAACTCCTGGACCTATAGGACATGCTGGAGCAGTAGGACCTAAAGGTAAAGATGGAACTAATGGTATTGACGGTAAGGTTGGAGCTAAGGGTGCTAAGGGAGACAAGGGAGACACTGGACTTACTGGTAAAGCAGGAACAGGTGTAACTATTAAAGGATCAGCACCTAAAGCTACCATATTAGCTACAGCAGGTAAGGCAGGGGATATGTGGCTAATTACCTCTACTGGAGCTGATCATGGACACGGACTTGTATCCAATGGTAATGGAGCAGGTGCTACAAACTGGACTGATGTTGGAGCAATACAAGGATCTAAAGGTCTTAAAGGTGATACTGGTGTAGCAGGTAGCACTGGTGCTAAAGGAGATGCAGGAGCAGTTGGTCCTAAAGGTGCAACAGGTTCTACTGGAGCTGTAGGTACTACTGGTCCTAAAGGACTTAAAGGTGATGCTGGAACAGATGGTAAAGTAGGACCTATAGGACATACAGGGTTACAAGGTATTGCAGGAATAGCTGGTAGTAACGGACATGATGGAGCTGTAGGTGCTCAAGGACCTATCGGACCAAAGGGTGATCAAGGTGCAATAGGACCTAACGGTGCTGTAGGTGGTAAAGGTAAAGATGGTACAGGAGTTACTATTAAGGGTTCATCTCCTCAATCTATTATCTTTGCGACAGCTGGTAAAGTCGGAGATATGTGGTTAGTTACTGATCCAGGTATATATCATGGTCATGGTTTAGTATCAGACGGTAAAGGTTCAGGAATGATACACTGGACAGATGTAGGTGCTATTCAAGGACCAATAGGTATTCAAGGTCCACAAGGTGTGGTAGGACCAGTTTCTACTGTACCAGGACCTAAAGGACCTCTAGGGCTTAAAGGAGATCAGGGTATTCCTGGTTCTGATGGAGTTAATGGTTTGAAAGGACCTCAAGGAGCTGATGGTGCTAAAGGTAGTACTGGAGCAACTGGAGCTAAAGGCGATAAGGGTGACATAGGACATGTAGGAGCTACAGGAGCTACAGGTGCTAAAGGTGATCAAGGAGTTATTGGACATATCGGTGTTACTGGTACAAATGGTAAGCCAGGAATACAAGGTATTAAAGGTGACACTGGTTCACAAGGACCTATTGGACATACTGGGCTTAAGGGTGCTGATGGTGCTATCGGACCTATAGGACCTAATGGTCTTAAAGGTAATACAGGAGCACATGGAGCTACAGGAGCTACTGGTCCACAAGGTGTAGCTGGACCTGCTGGAATACAAGGTACTAAGGGTACTGACGGTACAGGAGTAACCATCAAAGGTACTGCACCTAGAGCTACTATTCTAGCTAAGGCTGGTAAAGCTGGTGACATGTGGTTAATCGGTGATGCAGGAGCTACTCATGGTCATGGTCTTGTCTCTAACGGTGCTGGAGCTGGAACTGCTAACTGGACAGACGTTGGAGCTATTCAGGGTACACAAGGTGTAACTGGAGCTAAGGGAGCTACAGGAAGTGTAGGACCTAAAGGTGCTGACGGAGTTACTTGGAAACTAGCAGGTAGAGATACAGAAGCTCACATATTAGCTAAGACAGGTAGTATGGGAGATGTATGGTTGATACATGAGCCAGGTAGACCTAAAGACGGATATGCATTAGCTTGGAACGGTAGTAAGTGGACTGAACAAGGGCAAATGAAAGGTGACATGGGAAATACTGGACCAAGAGGTTTTCCTGGTCTTAAGGGTGACACTGGTAGTCAAGGTGCTACAGGACATATAGGTGCTACAGGCTCTAAAGGTATTGATGGATTAGCTGGACCTCAAGGACCAACTGGAGCAACTGGAGCAACTGGACCTGCAGGACCTACTCACTTTGCTACATCAGCAGAAGTAATAGCAGGACAAGTTACAGATAAAGCTGTAAGTCCTCAAGGACTATATGCTGCTGAAGTAGCCTTCTTACATAATACTATTAAGAAGACAGACTGGGCTAGTAAGACAGAAGGTGGTATCATCAAGATAGCACTAGAGCATGGAATATTATCCATCACTAATGATGGTACAGACGCTTAAGGAGCTGCTATGGGTATGTTATTAAGTACAAGTGTTCACACAGTAAAGTTTAACCATAGTCTACCAGATACTATTATGAAGGTTAAGTTTAACCACAAGGTAGTATGGGTTAGGCAGATAACTATTCCTATACATAATGGGTTTGATGTAACTAAAACATTTAAGAGTCTTAGAGGACTTATAGATCATTATAACCCTCATCATATTCCTAGTGTTAAAGTAGTAGTAACTGGTGTTATTCCTTCTTTCGCTACAGGTAGTACTACAGGATTAGATGTAACTTTAGAAATTACTCCTGGTTCAGAGATACAAGGACGTTCTCCTAGTGCTACTGGTCTTGCACTACAAGGTAAGATTAAACTTATCAATAATGGAGTTATTAGAGGTGCAGGAGGTACAGGAGGTAAAGGTGGTACAGGACATAAAGGTGCTACTGGAACTAAGGGTGCTAATATAGCTAAGAAGGCATATACAGTTCATACAGGTAAGAAGTATTCATGGCAAGGTTCTAATGGTGCTGCTATGAATGTTACCAACGGTGGTAAACACTCATTAGGAAGTCGTAATCCTGGTTGGTATGCAGGTATTCAACCATTCCCTAATGGTAAGTCTATCTTCGAGATATGGGGTCCAAATGGTCATACTAAAGTAACCGTACCTGCTCATGGTAATGCTCACTTTACTATCATGGGATTGAAGGGTGCTATTGGTAGGAAGAATGCTACATTATACCCTTGGTGGTTTCCTAAAGGTTCTTGGCAGAAATCTCATACAGCTTATCATCCTGCTAAGACAGGTGGTAAGGGTGGTACAGGAGGAACTGGTGGAGCTGGAGGAGCAGGTGGAACAGGTGCTTACTATGGTCATGCATTAGTTAAAGGTCATGGTGGTTCTAAAGGACACGGTGGTGGAGGTGGACATGGTTCATCCCCTGCTGGTGGACACTCAGGAGCTACAGGTCATACTGGTTACTCAGGTGGAACTGGTGGAAACGGTGGTTACTGGGGTGTAGCAGGATCTACAGGTAATACAGGTTATGGTCATGGTTCAGGAGGTGCTCATGGTGGAGCAGCAGGACGAGCTATAACTGGTAAAGGTTATATGGTTACTGGTTCAATGGCTGGTAGAGTAAGTGGTACAGTAGTATAATAAAGGAATAGAATGCCAGATCAACTAAAGAAGCCTAACGGTGAGACTGATTGGACTAAGTTCTTCATGGCTATGGCTGCAGGAGCAGTTGTAGTTATGCAGTCTTATGGACAGTTACAACATAATCAGACAAGAGAAGAGCTGAATAATATACACAAGGAATACATTCCTAGACCAGAGATATCTGCTACTATGGAAGTCAATAAGGACAACTTGAAATTAGTTCTTAAAGATATAGATGATAGACTTATCAAATTAGAGACACTACATATCACTGAGGAAACGAAATGATATTAGAACTTACACTCCAGTTTATTGGCATAGCCGTAATATTCTGGACACTTATAGAGGTGGTATCATGAAAGTAACATTATGTTTTAGGAAAGCAAACAGGCATTGGTTATCTCAACTAGTTGCTAAATTAACTAAGTCAGAGTATGACCACAGTGAGATTATTATAGGTACTGTATGGGTAGGAGCACACTTCAAAGGTGGAGTAACTACCAGACATGTAAAGTATCCACTACATGCATCATGGGATTACATTGATGTAGATATTGATCCTAACTATAACCATAAGGCAGTTACGTTTGTCAATCATGTAAGAAACAGTGGTTACGATTTCTTAGGTGCTATAGTAGGTGAAGGTCTTAATCTCCCAGCATTTAACATCAAGAATAGGTACTTCTGTTCTGAACTAGTTACAACTATTATGCAGCAGTTTGACAGCCATGAAGTTAGAGGTATTGATCCTGTAACTATTAGTCCACAAGAGTTGTACGACTTATACAAGGGTTACAAATGAAAATAGATAAAGCAGGGCTAGATATCATAAAGAACTTTGAGGGGTTTAGCAATAAGCCTTACCTAGATCAAGCACTAGTTCCTACGATAGGCTATGGCACTACTCACTATGGCATAGGAGGTAGAGCTGTATCTATGTCAGATAATGAGATATCTAAAGATGTAGCTACACTCCTTATGGAGGATCAGATTAATGCTACCTACGGTAGAGCAGTTAACCATGCAGTTAGGACTACTATCAACCAGAACCAGTTTGATGCTTTGGTATCGTTCACCTACAACGTAGGAGTAGCAGGTCTACATGCATCTAATGTACTTAAGTATATCAACAAAGGTAAACTAGCTGAAGCTGATACACAGTTCAGTCATTGGAATCACGTTAACGGTAAAGTGGATAGAGGTCTAACTCATAGACGTTTATTAGAAGCTAGATTATTTAGAGCATAGGAGAGTAGATGAGTCCATACGCAAGATTAATGTTAGAAGAAGACTTGGCTAATAATATGAGTATGGTAGGACCTAAAGGACCTAGAACTGCTTTCTACACTACTCCTGAGAATAGGGAGAGAGTTAGTAGAGAGACTGGTTATGTTCCTTCTGAAGCTGACTTGCTTATGGACTATAAAGATCCTGTAGATGGTAATGGTTATGCTTGGATAAGTGATAAGGGCTTAAAGAGTACTGGTAATATGAACCCTAAAACTATGGGTGGTATAATGGATCATGATTTATTATATTCTGCTTATCCAGAGTTGAAAGATGCTCCAGTAGAGAGTGTTCCATTTGAGAAGTCTGCAGGGTTTAGACATGGTTACTTCTTACAAGGTAAGTTATTTACTAATGATCCTACTGATGTAGCTACAGCCTTACATGAGTCACAGCACTACATCCAAAATAAAGAAGGATGGTTTGATGAGAATACCGATAAGGATATATTAGTTCAAGCAAGAGAGTTTGATAAGAAGATGTGGGACGATAAGACAGGTGTGGATGTACCAGTAGCTAATGATAATGTGTATAGGGCTAGAGATGATGAAGTTCAAGCACACCTAGTTAATAGGACATTAGTTAATGGTATCCCTAAAGAAGGAGCTATGAGGACTATCAGAAGTCAACTAGCTAAGACACAACTAAATCCCTACATAATGAGAGAGAAGGGCTTTGAAGAAGTACTACTAAATAACAATAAACTAGATGCTTGGGACTATAATGAATACCAACTAGGTGATCACCGTTATGAGGCTATGCCTGGAACTAAGAACGAAGCAGCACAGTCATACCCTAAAGGTGTAAATGAAGACGGTAGTATGATGGATGCTGAAGTACAGGAAGCAGAACTAGCTAACTATAAGGCTCTTAAGTACAAAGAAGCAGCTAATAGGTATGATAAAGCAGAAAAACCTTCTGGTAGAGATGCTACAGCCATGAGTAATATATTTAAGAATAATGTAGCTTCTTTCGAGGAGATAGACAAAGCACTAGGAAACTAGTGTTGCTAGATAGATTGGAGAGTAGCCTTATTCTGCTCTCTCCCATGTGTCTAACACAAATACACTGACGTTAAGGAGTCAATATGGCAAAAGCAGAAGCAGGTGAGTTAACATTCATAGACAGAATGGACATAGAGCTACACCAACTAGATGAGAAGATCGGTAAACTGCAGGAGTTTATTAGAGGGGAAACCTTTGAACCACTACCTGCGATAGAGAAACAACTCTTATACATCCAGGTTAGTACTATGAGTACTTACGGAGCTACATTATCTACTAGAATAGACATAATCAAGAATAAGGAAAAGTAGAATGAGAAAGATTATAATGAGTGCAGTAGCACTAGGATTTCTAACAGCACCAGTATTGATGCTACAAGGATGTGGTAGTCACCACAGTAACCATGTAACTACCCCAGCAGTAGTAACACCAGTAGCAGTAGCTCCAGTCAAACTAGTTTACCCAGCAATACCTCAGTATGCTACAGGAGTAAATAGTTACGGACAACTAGCTGTAATGTGTACTGGTAATACAGTAACGTATACACTTAGCTATGCTTGTTTCAGACCAGGTGTACAACTATCAGCTACAGTTGATGGAGCACCAATTACTGTAGATAAGCAAGGTAAACTAGGTGGACCTAGATATACTTTCTATCAGCAAGGTCACTTCACTAAAGGTAACGCACCAGCTACAGTTGCAGGTAAGGTAACAGGTGGTAATCCTGGAGGAACATACCTTAAAGTATGTCCATAGATCCACTAGTTAAAGAATAGTTATAATATAATAAGCGAAATAAAGGACTTTAATGAGCAAGAAGAAGAAGATCTCTCA
>Ga0256824_10001098_pt1 | contig 10446 bp, 9 predicted proteins | sample CV67metaG_FD_191570 | JGI IMG/M metagenome (GOLD analysis project Ga0256824, IMG submission 191570) | Hydrothermal vent microbial communities from East Pacific Rise, Pacific Ocean - CV67 | ecosystem: Environmental > Aquatic > Marine > Hydrothermal vents | place: Pacific Ocean: East Pacific Rise...
CTGCACCAATTCCATATAGGTAACAGACGATATACAGATATGTGGCAAAGAGTGAATCAATGTTTTTATTAGTTATATAAAATGTACTTTAATATATAAGTTCGAATGTATGGGGTCTAGTGGTTTTATAATATTTTAGAATGTACTTTAAAAAAAAAGGTCTTATTTGTACTTTAAAAATTAAGTAATATAAGACTATTTTTTTGTTTTATGTACTTTAAGTGCCTCTACAATTTCATTTGATATTTCATCCAATAACGAAAAAGATTCAAGTTCTGAGGCTGCTTTACAATATAACATTGTCGTTTCAATATGTGTATGTCCTAAAATTGATTTTAACTGTTCATGGGCATCCCACAAAAATTCTTTTACCGATGGAGAGATTCCCTTACTTTTTGCATATTGCTTTATGAAATATACAGCAAAGGTATGACGTAACATATGTGGTGTTACTTTTGTATTTATTTTCTTAGAAGCCCGTTTAAAAGCTTCCCAGACATCAAAATTTCGTACTGGATTAGAAGTAGACTTTAAAAAAAATTCTTTAGGTACACTACTTGTCAGCTCAAAATGTTTTTCACCTCGTTCATATACTGTACTCAAATACATTTCACAAAGATGCATCCAAGCTTGCATACTGTACTTTAACTCCCTTGTATCTACTTTGCCTTTAGGAATATATTTATACTCCACCCATTTTAAATGAGGTACTGTTGCATAATTTGGTAAAGAATTCATCTTCATTTGTAAAGCGCCTCCTATTCTTAACCCACTAGTGACCATAAAGTAACCTATGGCACCATAGACTATATCATCGTCACCCAAGGCATCCAACAAAACAGTCAATGTCTCCTCATTAATAAAGCGAACCTTCTCTTTTTTTGAAAATGGCTTATATAATTCTGAGCGCATAGAGATTTTTTGTACACCATATATATGTGCCAACATATCATCATCTTTACTTTGGGGAACTATCACCTCATTATAATTCAATCTTACATTATTCTCATATCCTTTTTTATCACACCATTGATAAAACTCTGACCAAAAAAAACTTTTATAATTGAGTCTCTGACGTTTTTGTCCCTCATTCATATCATCAAGATCATCAACAAAAAATCTCAAACAATCTGTATTTATCTCATCCCACTTCAAATCATTGATATCAAAGTATGTGAACAATTCCTTCATCACATATGCATATTGTCTTTGGGATTTATTATCTAGTTTTCCACCTGCCCTTTTGGAATGACTAATCTTATATATCAAATACTCATTCACTCTACGTAAGAGTCTTCCTTCTTTATGCAGACAGTAAAATTCACCATATCTATCAAGGTTTACATTTATCATCGAAACCATTTATAATCCTTATGTAGAAATATTATTATATATCTTTTTGTACACAAACATAAAATATATTATCAACTATATTTTACGCACTTTTAATCTCCAGGAGTTTTAATATTTCAAAACCCAACAAATTCTTCTGTTCTTCATATTTATTTGGAAATATTTCAATAACAGTATCTGCATCAAAAGAGATACCAGATGCAAGTGAGTGTTCATCATAACTATTTTCTAACAAGCAGTTATACATTTTATAATCCTCCATCATGCTACTCATTATTTCTCGGGGAACCCTATGGGACAAATATGGGTTCTGTATAGAGAATTGTGAAGAGACATGTGACTCAAGGTCTCGAGGGTGAAAAGATAGATAGGTCACAAAATATCCATATTCTCTGGCTGCTTGTGTATAAAAAGATGTTTGATCTGGAGAGATATTAGTATTATCACATATAACAATATCTACCCCAGCACGCAGATCTGCTAAAAAAGCATTTTGATTCTTTTTGTGATTCACTCCAGCTTTTTTAACAGTAAAGGTATACTTACCATTTTTAATAAAATAATCATCAGTAGAATGTATAGCAACATTGTAATTGTATACACTTAATGAGTCTTTGATTTGTCTTGCTATAGTGGACTTACCTGATCCAGGTATACCACGGTTTATAATGACAGTCTTTTTTATCTTATGATACATGGATTCTTTTCCTTTTGATATATTTTTACATTCTCCATAATCATCACTGCTCCATATTTATTTTTTCTAAAATTTCTAATTTCCCAAGTGCCTTGTTGTATACACTTTTAATGTCTGACAATTCTTTTTGCAAGACAACACATTCAACGCTTCTTTCTTTTTTCTCAAATGATAATTTTTCACGAAGAGCACCTACTTCTTTGTGCTTATTCTCCGTTTCTAGATCTGCTTTAAATATTGACTGACTTAGTTCTGTTAAATCCTTAGAGAGCAGTACGATTTTATCTTGCAAATCATTCTCTTTGACTTTGTAGGTAGATTCAGCTTTACTACTTGATACTCTCAAATCTCTATTTTCAGTCATGACTACTTGTACTTGTTCTGCTATCCTATTGACATTATCAAATTCTTTTTGCAGTTCAGTATTTTGTATTTCCAGATGAAGTAACTTATCTCTAAGAAATTCGATTCTAGAATGCATCTCCTGTACCACTATCTCTTGCTTTTCTTTTAATAGAAGCATTGCACTGTCTGAGGAGCTTTTAATAGATTCTATCTCTACTACAAAATTCTCTTCCTTCTCTATTATCATTCTTTTCTTCTCTTCAAGATAAATTCCCTCTTGTTTCAGTATAGATATATTCCCATTAACGGCATTAAGAATATGCCTAAATGTGGTATACACAGATTCTTTTAAGGGGTTTGACAAATTATCATATTGTGTTAAATCAATATCTCCATACGCTACATTAGGTTTTTGTGTTTGATACACCAGCACAAGTTCTTGCAGTAAATCAGATTTATTCTTCCCTGTCTCATCTCCTAATGTATCAATGACTTGCTTTAACTCTTCGCTGATTCGCGCATTGAATTGAGGCGTTTTCTTAGACTGTACAGCCACTTCCATAAATTCATTTTCTTTCATATGGATCCTTTCTTTTACTGATAGATAAATCTTTCTTAAATCAATTCTGTTTATTTTAAATGATATCACTGAAATATCGTATATATCTGCACTTTCTTAGATATCTTAACGATATATTGCCTTCATAAAAAATCTATCTGGGTTTCCTATATTTCTTAAGTCTATATACAAAAGAATGATTACACCTATAAGGGTCTTTCATACGTTATCTAGGCTTTAAGGTATGCTACCAAAAAGTATAGAACTAACCAATACAAAATTGAAAATTTCTAATTTTTTACACTATTCAAGAATATTTAATCAATTTATTTTAGAAAAGTCTATATAAAATCGATTCAGATCAGCCTTGTGAAGCTAAAACAAAAGCCTTAGATTAAACTAGGACACTCCTCACTTACAGAAAAAACCAATTTTATTTTATTTTATTTTATTTTCCATATGTCATATGAAACTATAATGCTATAATCATGCATATAAAAAAGGTAAGGAAGATTATGGCAGGAGGTCTTGACACTATAGAACTTAATGATGATTTAAAACTTCTCATTACTTGCTGCCAGGTAGAAAGATCAGATGCAGAAACAGGTTTCATTCTAAACTATTTATCAAAAAAAGATGAAGATCAATTACTGAATCTGATCTCATTATCAACACGTCATGGGATTTTACCTCTAGTCTATAAAGCCATTAAGAAAATCTCTACTCAAGACGAGAATACCGTACCTGCTACATTCCTTACTGAACTTAAAGCGCACTATATGAGTATTTCTCAAAGAAATATGCTCATGTCTGCAGAACTTATACGTATTATGAAGTTACTGGAAGACAATGGCATAGAGGCTTTGGCTTTCAAGGGTCCTACACTTTCTCAAATGGCCTATGGCGATATTACTTTACGGCAGTATAGTGATCTCGATATTTTAGTAAGTGAAAAAAATATTTATCGCGTAGCACAATTAATGGTTAATCAAAATTATGAGCCGATGAACTCTATAGAATTTTTAAATAACTCTGCAAAACTTCATGTAGAAAAAAATTATGAATTTTATGGTAGAAAAAATGGCATTAAAGTAGAGATTCACTGGAGACTAATCAACACTTCTTTTCTTAAAAAGTTCAAAAACCATGATGTCTTTAGCAAGCACGACACAGTTTCTATCAATAATAAACCACTCCCAACTCTTGATACAAGAATACTCCTTTTATACCTCTGTAATCACGGGGCTTCTCATATGTGGGAACGTCTAGAATGGATAGTAGATATTGACCGGATTATTAAGTCTAAAGGAGACTCTTGGGATTGGGATGAGATTTTAAAACTTGCGTCAACACTACAAAGTAAAACAACTCTACTACTAGGAATAGGGTTATCAAAAAAACTTTTCAATACCAAACTACCTCCCCAAATAGAAAGACAAATCCATAAACAAAGTATTTTTACTTTGATTTCCTTCATATTAACTACACTCAATAGTGATTTAATCCATCAAGACCATACATCTCATAAAAAGAACTATAAGGTTTTTCAGTTTAACCTGACCTTACAAGATTCACTCTCGACCCAAACAGGCTTTATTATTCATACACTCTTTGGCTATTCTGACAGAGATGTAATGATGGTAAACCTTCCTAAATCTCTTTATTTTCTCTACTACCCATTACGTATTATACGAATCATTAAAAAATATATTTTTAGAAAATAGAGTCCCTAAAAAAGTTTAGCATATTCTTTTGCTATGCCTTTCCAAACATAGCGTTTAGTCGCTATTTCGAACATACTTTTTGCATTTTTCTGTAATGAACCTTCTGTCATTTTTTCTATCAAGTCCAACAAATCTGAAGCAGTATGAAAGTACGATGCTTGATGTTCCGTAGTCTCTAAATTATATGCAACGTCATAAGCAAATATAGGCAATTCAAGATACATAGCTTCAACCAATGAGGGATTGGTTCCACCTGCACTATGCCCATGTAAATATACATAACAATTCGCTCTTATTTGGTCTAATATATTTTGATCATATATAGGATCTAGTAGATGAATATGTGGAATATCCTTATATTTGGTACGAAGGTCTTTTCCATAATTACTATTATCCCAATTTCCGATAATAACCAAAGGTAATTTGGTTTGCATAGACATAGCCTCAATAATAGAATGAATATTATTTTCAGGTTCTATGCGACATACCTTAAAAGCATACTTGTCATTTGTAAATGGATATACTTCAGATATTTCTTGACTTAAGCTAACCCTTTCTACGTGGTCTCCACCATAAGTGATAAGCGTACTCTCTTTACCATACTCCTCGAGAACATAATCTTGTATCACTTGATTATCTGTTATGACAATATCAGCATAGTTCACAGCCTGTTTTTCTGAAAACTTTAGAAACCATTTGGCATACTTATTCCATTTTTCACGTTTCCATTCTAACCCATCTATATTAGCCACAATCTTTTTTGAACTAAAAAATTTAACAAAAGGTAAAATAATACACCCAGACACACCTAATACTAGTATTGTATCAGCATACCTATATGACTTCAATATAGATAATATATCGTAAGGTATACTCTGCACACCATTTGCATCTAAATTTATATATTCTAGTTTAGCACCATTATGCATAGGAAGTTTCACCTCATAACTTTTAGCACTACAGTAAACTGTCATGGCATATTCATGTGAGAGATATTTTGTCAAATGCTCTGCTAAAGTTTCAAATCCACCATATTTTACAGGTAAACCTACTGTACCAATAATTGCTATTTTTTTATTCATTTAAAACTCTTTTATACGCTTCCAATGTTTGTTCAGCAGTCTTACTCCAGTCAAACTCTTGTTTAATCAATTTTCTGAAGCCTTCATCAAAGACATTTTCCATTGCCTTGACTGTCTGCACTGTAATGCTTTCTATATCATCAGGCATACAATAAAACGCATACTCTTTAAAATAATCTCTAACAGACCCTTTATCAGTTACAACAATGTTACACCCTGCATATCCAGCCTCTAAGCTTACAAGCCCCGGTGTCTCAATCCAACTTGTCAATACATTAACTTTTGCTTCTAGCATATGATTAAAGACCTCTTCTTGTGTAATATGAGAGACAAACTCTACATTACCTCTCTTCTCAGCTTCTTCACAAAGTGTTTTATAATACTGCTTACTATTGGGTGCTGCCTGACCTATAAACCGTATCTTGTATTGAGTATCTTTCATCGCTTTCAAAAAAGAAAGTTGGTTTTTTCTTGGGTCAATACGTGCAACAAAAGTGATGAGGTTATTGTCCCTTTCAATGATATTATTTTCCAATATTTCATCAAATACAGTAGTATCAATTGCATTGTTTGCAACAGTGTAATTTTTTTGGCTTAACCCCAATCGATTGTTTAAGGCATCCATTTCCATCTGTGAATTGGGTAACATCCAGTCCACATCATTGACAATATTAATTTGATTCTGTATATAGCTCTGCTTTAAGCCTTCCAGATAGATAGGTTCTTTTTTCATGATAAATTTTGCCAAAGCTTTAGCATACTCAAAACCGTTAATTCCAAACAACTTAAATATGATTTTTTGAAGTAAAGGTGCTCCATTGGAAGCATAGTCATCAAATGGCCAATAGATAGTAGATAAAACCTTTTTACCTTTAAAGCCTTTTTTTAATTCCTTAAGATAAATGAGAAGGTCATATACCCATGTCAAGTCAGTTAAATGTACAATATCATACTGATCATAATTAATACCAAAAGGTGTTGTAGTCAAGTCACATTCAATACCTGATTTTTCCAGATATTCTTTTGTTTTTAATATCTGTATCTGTGCCCCACCTGGGGAATCATGAAAGTTGTGACGAACGCAAAAAAGTATTTTCATTATATTAACTCCTGTTTTATATCAAGTTTATTTTCCTCTACACACTGTAGTAAATTTATATATTTATGTCTTGTTTCACTATCTTCTACTTTTGCATAAAAGACTATTCTTTCAATCACATAGCAATACAATAATACACGGTAGTCTAAATCAATGTTCATTTTATTCAGATATCGCTTATACTCTTTACTCTTACCTGCTTTAAAAACTTGTTCTACAACCTCAGACGAAGATACGTAGTTGATAATAGGGGCTACAGTGTAATTAAACAGATCTTCCAATGGTGGTCCATTTGTCACTGCTTCTTCGAAGTCATAAATGAGAAGTCCTGAGTATATATTAATATTCCAGTGTTTAAAATCACGATGAACAAGCCCTAAAGATATAGATACATCTGTATCTTTTAACTCATTTAATACTTTTTTTACGAAGTTATTGTCTATACCACTCTTCTCATATCTAGTACTTAGCTCGTCAAGATAGGTAGAAAATGGGTATTTGTCTTGTTTAGAGACATTAAACATTTCAACAAGTGCAGCAGTCATGTCAATGTTTGTTTCTACACTCTTTCTTTTACTGCTAAGTCTAAAACTGCAAGATTCATTGGTCTTATCTGCATAGTCATAAAACCTTGAAACTTCAAAGTTTTGTAATGGTCTTTTTAACAGTTCATATATCTTTGCTTCATTTTTAACGTTTGCATAACTACTACCAAATGCAAACTTATGAAAACATTCTCCATGATGATGCACGATAATCTTATCTCTGGTAGGCGAGATAAGAATAGAACAGTTATCGTCCAACGCAAAGTTCATTTTCTGTGCTGTACGTTTTTGAAGATAGGCTTGTATCTCATCTTGACTTTTCAAGCCACACAAGCTAAAAATTTTGCATAATTGACCCAAACCATTCAAGTACAGGTTTAAAGCGTTTTTCATCACTTTTTGTTTGATTGTAGTGGCTTTATAAAACTTCAATGAAAGATTTATTGATTCTGCACTTGTTGTATTAATAATATAGGTTGCACCATTATTACCTTCTAAGATGTAAAAATAACTGTTGTTGTATTTTTCCATCTACCCATCAACTTTTTCTGTAATTGTAACAATAAACGCTTTCATAAAATCACTATAAGCTATTTCTAAATCATCATTAACAATTATTTTAAAGTAATCATATTTTTTTGCTATTTTCTCATAGCTATCATTTATCTGTTTAATCATTTCTTCGGGAAGTTCTTTTTTTCTTTTATGTGCTTCCTCAGGATCTGCTTTTATAAATAAAACCCTATTGGGTTTAGGAATTATGAAATAATAAATACTAAAAGCGATCTTATCTGAAATTTTTAGTGCAGATCTTTTTTGATCTACGATAAAATCAAAATAGTATCTATCAAAAATTATAAACTTGTTTTCACGTTGCAAAGGCATAACTTTCATAATGTAGCCCAATCTATAATCCATTGCATAGTAAAGTAACTTGATAAAAGAGCCTACTTTATTGGATTCTTTCCCAGAATGAGGATTAAAGGTGCGTTCAGTTAATTCATCCTCAGAGATATTCTTTTTGAAAATATCACTTATATTGGGAAATAAGTGAGGTCTATGATGAAAAACATGTATTCTCTTGGGAATAGAACGTAATATTTCTTTTGAATCACTCATCAACCGCTCTATCATCGTTGTTTTTCCTGAACCATCTGGACCGACTAACACAATCATGTATTGTTTTTTAAACATTCGAGAGAGTTCAGTAATGTAATGCTGAAAAATATGCTTAATAGTTTTCAATGGTTTAGATTTAAAGTTTGTCAATAATGTTTCTGTGACTATCTTTTTTCTTGAAATGACTTTTGGACTTTCCTGATTTTCAATGAGATGACCTATGTATTTTTTTAAACTTTTTGATGGACAGTGCTGATACAAATAATGCTCTTGTCCTAAAGTATGTTCATTAAAAAAAGACAAATACTTTTCCTTCAAACTTCCTCCTGCGGCAAAAGTTTTTAAAGCCGTTATATATGCTTCTACCTTTGTTTCAAAGACATAAATCCCATTATGGTTTTTCTCTTTATAGGTAATAATATCCTTGAAGTCATAATACCTTACTCCTCCACCTTCTATATTAAAGAAGAGGTCTATTTTTAATGAGTATGCTTTCTCATTCTTAATATTATAAAACGTATAACATTCTATACCAAAAAAAGAAGTTCTCTCCATTCTTTCAAAACCATGTCTTGAAAATACACTTTTCATCTCAGTTTCAAAAAGATCATATTTCTCTACATCTATCAATATATCTACATCATTACTAAAATTATCGTATGGAAGTTCATCTGCATTTCTCAAGACAACATATTCATACTTATCATTAATCGTATCAAAAAAATCTACTAAACAATCTTTCTCTATTTTATGCATCTATTATCCTATGACTTTTTCGTACATAGTGATGTACTCATTGATAAGACTATCCCAGTTAAAGGTAGTCTCTATTAGCTGTTCGGCATTTTTCGACAACTCTAATCGCATAGTTTCATCATTTGCAAGTTTCTCTATGGCATTTGCTATATCTTCAGGATATGGCTCTGTCATAACGTAAAAGTTTTTATTGTAATAATAAGTCATGTTAGTTTGGCGAGTTAATATCATAGGTTTTGCACATGCCATTGCATCTAAAATTGAAAAAGAGATCCCCTCACTAAATGAAGGTTGTATATACACATCTGCATTTAAAATATATTGATACTTTTCTTCTTTATATTTGGGTCCGTGAAGTATTACATTTTCTTCAAGATTATTGCTTACAATCATGTTTTGAACTTTTTCTATATATGATTCTATACCATTCCCCACAATATGAATTCTGATCTTTTCTTTCACTACCTTATCCATATACACCAGTGATTCAACAATTCCAAGAACATTTTTATCTTCTCGTATACGTCCAACCCATACTATGTTAATAAATTTAGTATCAAATGGATTGGCTAAATTAGTAGATTTTTCTATTTTATCAATTTCGCTCTTTCCCATTCCATTTGGGATAACATGAATAGGCGCTTGTAACCCTAAGTTCTTTAGGTATGCTTTTTCTTCAAAACATAATGCATGAAGTGCTTTTGCACCTGTGATGTAATTCCATTCTAATGTCTTCATAGATATCTGCTTTTTTATAGTATCTATCAAATTAGGTGCATAGGCACCATGTACTGTCATAATATAAGGTATGTTCTTTTTCTTTAAAGCTGCTAAAATTGTATTTTTATCAACCATCCACATTAAATGAAAATGCACCACATCAAAATCAAAGTCATCAGACAATATCATCTCACTAAAGGTTTCACTCTTAAAGAACTTTGCTCGTGGAAACAACTTTACTGTAGTAAACTCGTCTCTTTTAAAGTCTTCAACCTCTTTTTGATTGTCATTAAAACTATAAATAGCCGATGTAACACCATGCTTATTTAAATACTTATTTAGACTATATACCGTTCGTGTAATTCCATTTTCACCATCAGGGTTGACTCTGCCATGTGTGATGTGACATATTTTCATTTTTCTTTACCTTTTTCTTTACCTTGCTTT
>Ga0256824_10001099_pt1 | contig 10444 bp, 5 predicted proteins | sample CV67metaG_FD_191570 | JGI IMG/M metagenome (GOLD analysis project Ga0256824, IMG submission 191570) | Hydrothermal vent microbial communities from East Pacific Rise, Pacific Ocean - CV67 | ecosystem: Environmental > Aquatic > Marine > Hydrothermal vents | place: Pacific Ocean: East Pacific Rise...
ACCATTAAGTCTAAAGGGTAGAAACTAGGAGAGCTAATAAGCATCATAATGAGAAAAACTAAAAGAGAAATTTTGAGTCCCATATCAATTTTTGTGTATCGTTTAGTATCAAGATAGGTCTTAGTAAAGAGGGTAGCAAAAATCATAAATAATGAAATATATGAGAGTGCAAGGTAGACATCAATTCTTTGAAGTTCTAAAGAGTAGGCATAGCGTGAAAAAGAGCTGTAGGAGATGTGGTTTAGCATTGTAAAGAATAAATAGAGTGTATAGTAGAGATAAGCTCGTTCTCTAGTAAAGAGAAAAATAGAGAGGTTGTAGAGTATAAGTGTTGCAATAGCTCCAAAAAAGAGTGCTAAAATGAGTTGATGTTTGACCTCTTTGGTGTAAAACTGCTCTTGACTTAGGAGGTTGAGTTCTAAGTAGAGTGCACAGGAGTTTGAAGAGAGTTCAAGATAGTACTCTTTACTCTCTCCCGCTTGAAGTGTAAGAGTAAAAAAATAGCGAAGCATATTTTTGAACTCTACATCTATGGAAACACCACTGGCTGTTTTTTTGTAAACACCACCAGTAGTTGGCTCATAGAGTGTTATGACATCTAACATTTGGTTTGTTATTTCTAGTATTTTTTGAGTTGTTTGGTTTGTATCGTTATGCAGTTTAAATTTAAGCCACAATGTCTTATCTGTATATCCAAAGTGAAGAAAATCTTTTGAATTTTTTTTAAAGAGCTTATGGGTATTGTGCATAATATACTCAAAGGTATGCAGATGTGTTGTGTCAATATATATTTCTGTCTGAGACAGTATATTTTGAGCCTCTTGCTTTTTTGTAATCTCAATGGCACCTAGAGAGAGTGAGCTAAGGAGAAGTGTGTAGATTAGTAAAAGTATTTTAAAGTTCATCCCTAATTAAACATTAATTAAACTTGTAAGTTGCTAAACTCTCGGTATGAGTTTACAAGTTTTAGTCATAGAAGATAAAGGTATTGTTGGCATTCACATAAGAAAGATTATAGAATCGATGGGACATAAGGTTTTAATAGTCGTAAAAAATGGGGAAGATGCACTCAAAGTTGCAGCCAAAAATCGAGTTGATTTAGTCATTTCTGATATTAGAATTGAAGGAGAGATGGATGGCATATCTTGCTCAAAAGAGCTCCAAAAAAACTATTTTATGCCTATAATCTTTATAACTGCTTACAGAGATGTTACAACACTCCAACGTGCTTCGGATATAGACTTTGTTGGTTATTTGGTGAAGCCATTCCGAGAGGATGAGCTACAAACAGTTGTTAACTTGGCTATATTTAAACATAAACTTTTAGAAAATTAACCCCTTACAAAAGCTCTTCTGACAAATTTAAACATGCTCCTAAATTATGAATGTTTACATGAAATAGCTTCCTCTCCATTTAAAAAAGTGAAGAAGATAGTTTTGATATAGGCTTAAAGAGAAGTTTTAAGAAGAACTAGTAAAAAATCCAATAATGAGTTTTTAGAGGTTCTTTTTAGTTACAAAATGACTCATCAAAAAACTAAACACTACTCAATGTCATAATGTCACACGGTATGTCACGTTGTCACGTTACAATAGCTGCAGAATTTTTACATATAAGGAAGATAGAATGAAAAATACAATGAAACTCTCTTTACTCTCACTTTCAGTAATTACACTACTGAGTTTAAGTGGTTGTGGAGGTGGAGGCAGTAGTGATAGCAAGACAGCATTGTCTTCAGCATTTAGCGGAATCGGTATAGATGGAATTTTAATGGATGCACAAGTCTGTATAGATGCAGATAAGAGTGGTACATGTGATGCCGGTGAAACAACAACACAAACCGATGCAGATGGTAAGTTCACATTTGCTGCAGGTTCACCTACTGGTCCACTTATCTTATCTGGTGGTATAGATAAAAGCACAATGGCTCCATTTAAGGGTGAACTAAAAGCACCTGCAGGTTCAAGTGTTGTAACACCACTTACTTCTGCAATTCAATCTTTAGTTGAAAGTGGTAAGAGTGCTGCAGATGCAGAAGCTACCATTAAAACAGCTATGGGACTTGATGGTGTAGGTGTTGATTTAACTGAGTTTGACCCATATAATGGGATAGATAGTTCAGATGCAGCAGAAGCAGCAGCTGCACAACAAATCTTAGCTAAACAGACACAGCTCCAAATTCTTGTACACACAGCAGCTGCTACGATTGCTGGTGCAGATGCAGGTACTGATGTAGCAGATGCTATGTCAAATGTATTTGATGCAATTGTGGGTAGTATGGATACAGGTGCTGAAGTTGCACTAGATGCTCAAACAGTCGCAATGGCAACAAGACAAGCAGCAGCAGAGACATATGCAGGTAATCCAGATGCAGATGCATTGGTAGTTGCAGTTGGTACCGTAGCCGAAGAAGAAGCAGAAGGTGCAGTAAGTGCAGCTAATGGTGCAGAGGCTGCTATTAGTGGTGGAGCAGCAGGAGATGCTATTGGAGCACTTGATGGTGCTATCAATGCTGTTAATAATGAAGATGGGAGTGCAGCAGGCAATGCCGTAACTACTCAAAGTGGATTGACTCCTGCTGAACGAACTGCAATTATTGCAGCAAGAGAAGCAGAAGATGCAGCAGCAAGAGAAGCAGCAACAGCAGAAGCTCAAGCATTAGCGGCAAGAGCAGCAGCAGCAGAAGCATTAGCAGCAGCTACAACAAAGGCAGAACTAGAAGCGGCAGAGAGACTCCGTGCTGATGCGGCAGCGGCTGAAAAGTTAGCAGCCCAAAAAGCAGCATTAGAAGCCCAAGCAGCAGCAGATAAGACAGCAGCAGAGTTAGCAGCTTCGCTTATCATACAGGCTGAAGCAGATGCTCAAGCAGCAGCAGCACAAGCTCAAAAAGATGCAGCAGATGCAGCAGCACTCGCAGCAGCGATAGAAGCACAAGCAGCAGCAGATGCAGCGGCAGCTATTGCAGCAGCAGACGCAGCAGCAGACTTAGCAGCACTCAGAGCAGCAGCAGATGCAGCGGCACTAGCAGCAGAACAAGCAAGAGCAGTGGAACTTGTAGGTTCATATATTGCTACAGCAAACAATGCAGCAGCAACAGCACAAACAAATAAAGCTGCAATCCAAGCTATTGTTACTGCTGGTTATACATTTGATGCTAGTTCGGCTGAAACGGCAGCAGCTCAGGCTCAAGCAGATTCAGAAACATTAGTTGATTATAACAGCACTACAGCAGTAGGAGATTTAAATACTACTCATGCCCAAGAACTTAAAGATAATGTTCTAGCACAAGCTTTAATAGTGTCAAATGCATTAACTGCAACACAAGCCGTGAAATCTGCAGCAAATATTGCAGAGGCAATTACTCAAGGTCAAAGAGATAGAATAGTGATTATTGCTACTGATGTAAATGAAACTAAAGCTTCAGCTCAGATATTAATGGATGTTAATGGGACAGCTCTTGGTCATGAAATGGGTGCTGATCTACGAGTGATACAAGAAATTGCTCTTAATCCATTGTACCCCACTTCAGTAGTCAAATTTAATGATGCAAATAGTACAGCACTTCTTGCTTATCATGCATATATTGCAGCAAGAGATTCTCTTGCTTTAATTATCGCTGCAGATGCAAATGTTACAAGAGCATTAGCAGATGTGAATGAAACAGCAGCAGCTTCAGCTCAAGTAGTTGCCAATACTCAAAAAGTAAACTTAGAAAATCACTTTAGTGAGATATATGGATATGCTAGTACTATTGCTAGTTTACGTACTACAGTTGAAGGAATAAAGAATATTGTTGATGGTGAAGAGACAGATAGAGTTGCCTTAGCAATACAAGTAAGTAGAGAACATGCACAGAGTGATTTAGACTTAGCAATAGCAGCAGCTAACGATGCTAATGCTAGTCACACAAGAGCCCAAGGGTATGCAACAACTGCACAGACTATTAGTAACCTAGCTGCAGCTACATTGATACAAGCAGTAGGAACATATACATCAACAGCAGGAACTCAAGCAGGAGATGCAGCTACAGCAGCAGGCTTAGCTGGAAGTGAAATGAGTAGAGTCTTTGTTACAAATGTAGCAGACATAAATGAGAGTGCAGCAGCTACCGCAGCTTCACATATAGCATCTTATAGAGAGTCGGCAGTAGCAGCAAAAAATGCAGCACAAATAGCTGCTGATAATGCACTAGCACAACTTACTCTTGCTCAAAATGTGACTACGCCAACTCCAGACACAAACTCATCAGGAGTGCTAGCATTTACTTTCCCTCATGCATGGTATGGTATACGCGGTGATGATAATGTTGATGGTAAAGGTGCTGGAGTAAAAATACATGCAGCTAATTTTGATCGAGGAACTGGACAAGTAACAGACAGTAGAGAAGCTTACATATTTGGTACAGATAGTGTTGTGCCTAGAGCAGAGAACAATGAAACGAAGTATATTTTAACTGGAAACACTTGGACACCACGTTCAAATGCTCCTGTCTCTAATTTTACTGTAAGTACAGACAATAAGGTTGTTTTCTTTGAAAAACATAATGCAGATGTTATTTTACAGAGTTCACAAGATATTGCTGGAACATCACTTTATGTAGATGCTTTAGAGCAAAATGTAACTTTTAGTGTAGGGGCACAACTCAGTCAATATGCTTATAGAGTTCATGCAGATGTTTATGAATTAGATGAAAAAGTGAAAGATCACTCTAACCAAGCAGAGAGCTATTTTACCTCTATGGAGAGTTTTATAGATGCACATGATAATAATAACTCATGGTTTATAGGTAATCATAGTAGTGGTATCTGTTTCGCAAGTGGTTTTAGTGGCACTTTAGTTGAAGGTAGCACAGGTGGCTTAGTAGTTATTGAAAATGATAATGATACAGGAAATAATGTAGTTACAAACCAAAATGCAGGAACATGGGAATACAAAGAGGTAGGAACAACAGGTTTGTTTGTACTTACTTTAGATATGACTGCTGAAGGCTATAGAGATGATAGTGGTTATATGCTCACTATGTTTGAGGGTGTGGTTTACAAAGGTTGGGTAGATATAGCAAGTAGTGAATTTAGAGCTTTTGATGAGTTGTCATATAATGAAGTTGCTAAAAATGACATTATAAATGCGGCTAAAAATATTGGTACAGGAACTCCTGCTGCAACACAGTTCAGTGCTAGTTTATTAGCAGGTAAAGTTTTTTATGATTCATATACAGATAGTGATGGAAAAGGTTATGGTGTTAATGTTATTACATCAGAAAATACTGCTATTCGACATGAAGTTAGATATGAAAATGATATTTTAGTGGATGAGTGGACTATAGAGTTTACATATGCACTCAATGCTGATGGAGAGATGGTAGTTGATACAGGAGATGGAACTAAAGTATTTACACTTAATTCTATAGATGAAACTGGATATTATATGTCTGATAATGATTATGACAGTGCTGGCGATCTTTGGAGAACAAAAGCGACTACATGGTATTTCACTAAACCAACTGATTATCCAGCTGATTTAGAGCCAGTTTATATCCTTCTTTAATTTTTACTCGTTTCCAAGCTCCTGCTTGGAAACATATACATAAATTTTTCTACTTTAGAAATCTCTTTTAATTCTCATCCCAGATAATAGTATGTTTTGTACCATTGTTACTCTCTACTTCCATTGTACCACAGAGCTGTTTTGTTGCTAGGATTTTTACTATGGTAAGACCAAGCGAATTCTTTCTTGTCTCTTGAAAGCCACGTCCGTTATCTTCGATTACCATGTATATTCTTTTATCCTCTTGAAAGGTTTTTATTTTTATAATGCCGTTATTCTTAAATGCATACTTAAAGGAGTTTGTTACTAGCTCATTTACAATAAGACCACAGTACATGAGTTCCCCAAAACTTATGTTGTACTTTATCTCATACTCAACCTTCGCTACATCTAGAAAGTTAGACTGAATGTATTCAACAATACTTGTAAAATATTCTAATGTTCCTATTTCACCTACATTGTTCTTAAAATCTAAAATTTCATAAAGTTTTGCCATGGAGTGGATTCTGTTTTTCGTGGTTGCTAATTCTTTTTTCATCTGCTCTAAGTTAGTGGATGAAATCTGGAGGTTGATGAGTGCTAAAATCATCTGAATGTTGTTTTTTACCCTATGGTTAAGTTCTCGATAGAGTATCTCTTTTTGTTCTAGAGCTGAGCGTAAATCGTTTGTGACATCATCTACTAAAACAGTCAAGAGTTCTCTCTCTCTTTGTTGGAACTTGATGAGTTTTTCATCGGCAGCATTTTTTTCCATAGAGAGGATGTTAATACGATGAGCTAGCGCAATGGAGAAGAGAAGTGCTTCAAACATAAAGGCAAGTTCAGTAATGTAAGAAAAATAGGCAAAGGCATCAAAAATACCCAAAGAGCGTAAAACTGATAAAATGAGAGAGACAATGAGTCCAGACCAAGCAACAAGATAAAGCTGTGCCTCTTTTGTCCCACTTTTGTAGGCTAAGTAACTGACATAAATCATACTATATGCTAGTGGAAAGTAGAGCAGTAAAATTTTCATATTAAAAAGAAAGTTATTAAAGCTTAAAAGAGAGATAATAGGTAAAAGTACTAGATAAAATTTTAAAATAAAATGAATTTTTTTAAATCTATATGTCTTTAAAAACCTCATGGAAAAAAGAATCATAGGAATGACAAGCATTGTTGTGTAGCCAATTTTGGCTTGTGTGACAAAGATAGAAATATCACTGGAGAAGAAGTATAACTGTGCAACTCCAAGACGAATTGACTGGTAGATAATAACACTCGTTAAAAAGGTTATATAGTAGAGGTATACGGTATCTTTGGTATAGAGATAAAGCATAAAGTTATAGATAAGAAGTGTAAAAATAACAGCAAAAAATGCCGATAAAAATATCTTGTGTCTGTACTCATCATGAATATAATCTATCTCATTCCAGAGTGTTAGACCCGCTATGAGGGTCGTTGTTCTACTTTGAGCACTCAAGTAAAAGGTTTTTTCTTGGTAGGGGGCAAGCCTAATATTAAAAGTTGGATGTGTACTAATCCTCTCTTTTTCAATATGAAACATCCCACTTAACGTGGTTTTATCACCATCATACAAACATACATTTTCAGTCTCTGGGTTTGTGTACTCTAAAACTTTAAAAATCTCTTTTGCACTTCTGTTTTTTAGAGTAAATTTAACCCAAAGTGTTGCATCTGGAACAACACCTAAAGTTAGAGTAGATTTTCTGTTTTGTTCATATTTTAAGGAGACACTCTCTTTTGTGAGGCTAGAGTTTCTATCGAGATATATTTGAGATTGGGAGAGTATATCGAGATGGGAACTAGAACTATCGATTTCAATAGCCCAAGAGTTCAAATTTAAAAACACAATTATTAATATTTGTAAAGTGATTTTCATAGAAGCAGTGTATCATTATATTGATAAAAGTAAAACTAATTGTGTTAAGATACTGAATGATGAAGAGTTTATACCCCTTATATATTGTCATAATTTTAACTCTTTTTGCCTGTAGTAGCATTATAAAAGAGGATACAAGCACTTACTACACTAATGCTATCTATATCGGGAGTTCATCGAACTATAGTGTCTCTCTTTATGAAGAGCAGAAGCTCATGGCAACAACACTTTCTAGTGCATTTGATGCATACCACGGTTCACGTTTTGGGTTTGAACTCGACCCGATGATGAGTGATCTAACGTGGCTAGAGCTTAAAGTGGAAGCACTCAATTTTTCTATACTTATTCAAGCCAAAGATATAAGAGCTGAGAAGCTTTGTATAACAGAGCTTGGTATTATGCAAGAGAGTTATGACTCTGAGCATAATGCCACTCTCTCTTCACTTGTTTTAAGAAGTGATGTGGATGGGGATGGCGATATTGATAAGTATGATGTTTTAAAAGTTTCCCCAGTAGAAAAAACAGCCCTTAACGTGGCAAATATGTTTAAAGCTTTAGAGCTTAATGGTTTTACGGATGCTATCTTAAACGATGAAAATCTCTCTTTACTTTATGGAGAAGATAGTGATTCTGATACCCTTACCCGTTTAGAAGAGCTTCTTCTTGGAAGTTCAGATGAGAGTGTAGATAGTGATAGTGATGGCTTGAGCGATGTAGAGGAGCGAGTACTCGGCACACAGCTTTACTTAAAAGATAGCGATAGTGATGGCTTGGATGATAAAAATGAGACACTCTTAGGAACTTCGCCCTCTCTTTATGATAGTGATGGAGATTTTATAGGTGATGGTGTTGAAGTAGCAACGGGGAGTGACCCTCTTGAGTGGGATGAGAACGGAGATGGAGTTAAAGATGGTATAGACAAAGACCCACTACTTTTTTTACAGTGGCACCTTAAAAGCAGTGGTAACATGGTTTCTAACACAAATGGAGTCTCTACCATTGCAGGTAATGATTTAGATATATTTAGAGTCAATGCAAAAGTACAGACACACTTAAACAGACCCAAAATTCAAGTGGTAGACACAGGAGTAGAAGCTGCACATGAAGACCTTAACGTGGATTTGAGCCTCTCATCTAATGCTATAAATGGCTCAAACGACCCAACACCTACAGAGGGAGTTACGGCTGATAAGAGTGACCCACTTCGCATAGGGCACGGCACAGCAGTTGCAGGGATTATTGGAGCGAAGGTGCAAAACTCTCTTGGTGTGAGAGGTATTGTGGATGGAGCAGTTATAGTTGGCAGTAACTGGCTTGAAGATGGTGGAATAGAGAAACTAGATGCTCTTTGGTACAACTCTGCAGCAGCAAGAGAGTCTGCTATTAGTAACAATAGCTGGGGTGGTTACTATGTAAATGACAGTAGTTTTGAGCAGATAATGAAACTTGCAACAACACAACTTAGAGGGGGGAAAGGGCGTGTGTTTGTAGTGCCTTCAGGTAATGAACGAGATGAATTTGGAAATGCAAACCTTTCCACGTTAGCCAATAACCCTTATGTTTTTACTGTGGCCGCACTCAACCATAAAAATGAGTTCTCTTTCTACTCAAATGCAGGTTCGAATGTTTTAGTGAGTGCTTATGCTGGAGAGCGGTATTATGAGGCACCAACTATTGCTACTACACTTCTTATGGGGAAATCTTACTATGCGAGCGAATTGGATGGTTTTAAAGGTGCCATTACAGATGATGCAGATTTACAGAGAAACTATACCTATGGAATGAACGGTACATCTGCGGCAACACCTATGGTTTCAGGTGCTTTAGCCCTTGTTTTAGATGCTTGTCCAGAACTCTCTTGGAGAGATTTAAAGTATATGGTGGCAAAAACTGCAAAAAAAATTGACTCTAACAACAGTGAGTGGGTTCAAAATGCAAAAGGATTTTGGCACAACAATAACTACGGGTTTGGGCTTATAAATCCAGATGCAATGTTACAACTGTGTCAAAAAGGCTACTACACTCTTCTTCCCGCTTCAAAAACACTCTATAGTGAACTCTTAGAGCCTAACGTGGAAATACCTGACAATAACACAATTATCTCATTTGACTTGAGTATTCGAGGGGCTCTGAATATAGAGTGGGTAGGTTTAGAGTTTAAGAGTGACCACCCTTATAGTGGAGACTTAAACATAGACTTAATCTCGCCATCGGGAACACGCAGCACTATTATTGTCTCAAATGATGTCAAGTTTGATGGTTATAGTGATGGTTTTAGATTTAGTACCCTTGCCTTTGTAGATGAGAACTCTCGTGGTGTCTGGAGAGTTGAGGTGCGTGATGCCTTTGCTGTTGATAGTGGTATTTTAAATTCACTCCAAATTATTATAAGGGGTTACTGATGAGATTTGTTCTTAGTATACTATTTTTTGTACTCATCCTCAATGCAGTGCAAAAAGATGAAAATCACTTAAAAATTTCTGAAACATTAATAAAAATTGAGTTAAATGATATTAATTCTTTTAACTTTGATTCTTTTAAGAAAAAATATCAGCTAAATTTGAAATTTTGTATTGGTGAGTCTATTTGCATATTTGAACTCACTAATAACTCACTAAATAAGGGACTTCTAGAAGATATCGCACACTTTGGAAAAGTTCAGATTTACAGACCTTACAGACTCAAAACCTACTAAAGAAACTTTTTTTACAACGAAATTACAACGATTTGGGACTATACTATTGGTAAAGGCAAACTAGTAAAAAAGGATTTATCATGAGTACATACTTTAATAAAATGTCGATTATTTCACTCTCAACAGCGGTAGTTTTAGCTGTGACTGGGTGTGGTGGTGGCGGTGGAGCTACTGATAGTGCAGCTGCGGCAGCTCCTGCTCTTAATGGTTCAGCAGGACTTAGTGGATCATTAGGTGGTGGTGGAGGTGGTGGTGCAAGCCCTGCACCAGGTAGACTAGCACCAGCACCTACAGCTGATCCAGATGCTTCGGCTCAACT
>Ga0256824_10001100_pt1 | contig 10444 bp, 11 predicted proteins | sample CV67metaG_FD_191570 | JGI IMG/M metagenome (GOLD analysis project Ga0256824, IMG submission 191570) | Hydrothermal vent microbial communities from East Pacific Rise, Pacific Ocean - CV67 | ecosystem: Environmental > Aquatic > Marine > Hydrothermal vents | place: Pacific Ocean: East Pacific Rise...
TTGTCTCTGTTTTATTTCCTTTTTTTGTTTTAGCCGTTCTTGTGTTTGTTAAAATATCTGGTAACATTTTTATTTTCCTTGGTTTATAATAAGATTTAATTGCCAAAATTATAGCAAATGAAAGGGTAAAAAGAGATTTTTATGAAAAGTTTATAAGAAATTTAGAGAACTTTCAATGTTCTCTAAAATATTTTTAGAAGAGTGAAACTAAATCTTTATGAATTTCACGGTAAGAGACTTCTCCTGAGTAGTTAAATTCTGTAACTCCATCTTTTATAACTAAGGTATACGGTAATACTCCTGTCCAACCATAAGTACTTTGAATATTGTATTGCAGGTTTGTTGCATTTTCTCCTGGAATGATAGGATACTTTATTCGGTGTCTTTGAAGCAAAGATTTTGCTTCTCTTGGAGACATTTTATCTTCAACTTGTACTGCAATAATCTCTAAATTTCCTTTATACTTTCTATAAAGTTTACGCATAACAGGTATTTCTTTGATACAATGAGAACAGTTTTTTCCAAACATTTGTAAAATGACTACTTTGTTGGGATATTGTGGGAATATAAAACCATTTGAACGCTCTTGGACAGTGATAGATTGCCCTTGAATACTTCTTAAGTTATGTATTTCCCCACCCTCTGTTCCAACAGATTTGGGATGTAGCTCTTGTAGTTTTATAGGCTTTTTATGACAAGAGTTTGGAGCATTTACATCATCTGTACACTCTACTGGAATTGTTGTTAAAATATTTTCTTGAGTGGGTTGTTGTACCGTTGTTTGTACAGCAGTCACTCTTGAAGGAATAGGTTTTTCTGCTACTGCAGGGGTTACCATTTTGGGGGGGACAGAACTATTAAAATATTCTATACAACCTGTATTTAAAAACAGTGTTGTTGTTAAAATAGCCATTTGAACAATTCTGGTTTTTTTACTTTTTCTCATTTTATACCTTATTTATTTAAGATGCTTACTCGTTTAAGTCTTTAACTAAACGTTCAAGTTCTTCAAGTGATAATTCTCCTGCATGAACATTTTGAACTTTTCCATGTTTATCTATGGAAATAAGCAGTGGTAGGGGAATACCTGAATCATATCCAGCTCTACCCGAGATATAAGTGATAAAAGGATTGTGGTTAACACCTGCAATGACATTGTAGTTCATATTATGTTCATTTTTAAAATCTTTTACATCAGATACAGGATAGTTTTGTGCTTCTATTGCGACAATTTCTAAATCACTTGGATGATTTTTTGTTAATGTTATAAACGTTGGAATCTCTCTGATACATGGAGGACATCTATGACCAAAAAGTGTTAATAGTACAGCTTTTCCTTTAAACTCTGTAAAGTCAAGACCCTCTTTTGTTTCAAGTATATTAATATTTTTTGCATCAGTTGTTGTTAATGTGAACCTAGGTAATTCCTCGTCAGAAGCTGTGATGTGTGTGGTCGTCGATACAAAAGCGAGGGTTAAAGCTAAAATTAATTTTTTCATCTGTGTTTTCCTTTGAAATAATTGAATGATGATTTTAAAACATATAGTATTAAAGTATAAAATGTTTTGTTGAGATGTTTTAAAGTCTCATTATACCCAATAAATCATGTATTTATTGTGTATAATAAGGGAAGGAAAGAAGAAAATTATGCGAAGATTTTATTTATTAAGATACTTTTATGCTTGACCTCTATTTCTACTCCCACGGCTATTTCCACCACCATTTCTACTCTCACGGTTTCCTCCTCCTGAACGTCGATCTCCTGATCTTCCACCATTTCTATCTCCATTTCTCTCTCCACCATTTCTATCTCCACTACGTCCACGATTTCCACCACGACTTCGGTTTCTTCCACGTCCACGATTACCATTTTTGTCTCCGCCTTTCCAGTTTTTAGCTCTTTCTATAAGTGCTTGAACTTCTTCGCTACCAAGACCAATAATATCTTTACCTTTAACATCAATCTCTTCTTGAACGATGGTTGCTAGAAGATGAGCAATGGTTACAATATCAATGTCATGTTGAAGTGTTTTAACCATCTCTTTTGCAGATGAAGAGACTGTTGTTCCTGCAATTTTAGCCAATAAATCACCATCTTTACGGCTTTGAACCTCTTGACGTGTTGGAATAACTTCTGAACTCATTACTGTTCCCACATCTTTTTCAATTCGTTTAATGGTTCTAAGCTCATTTGGAGATACCAAAGTAATGGCTTCACCTTTGTTTCCTGCACGACCTGTACGACCAATTCTATGAACGTAAGATTCACTATCAAATGGAATATGGTAGTTAAATACATGAGAAACATCGTTTACATCAAGTCCACGAGCTGCAACATCGGTTGCAATAAAAATCTCTACCAAACCTTGTTTAAATGAACGAATGGTATGTTCTCTTTGTTTCTGCTCCATATCTCCATGAAGTGCTGCTACTTTAAATCCTTGTGCTGTCATGTAAGATGATAGTCTATCAACTTCTTTTTTCATTCTACAGAAAATAATACATTTATTTGGGTTTTTATAGTCAATAAGTCTTAAAAGTGCATCATCTCTTTCATAGTCTGCAACAACATAGAAGAGTTGAGTAATATCAGTATTGGTACGTTCTTTTTTTGTAATGGTTACTGATTTTGGACTGTTAAGAATTTGCTCTGCAAGAATTTTAATCTGTTTTGGCATGGTTGCTGAAAACATAAGTGTTTGACGTTTTTCTGGGAGGAATGTAAAAATATTTTTAATTTCATCTAAGAATCCCATATCAAGCATCTCATCAGCTTCATCTAAAACAACAAATGACGGGTTGATTTGAATTCTTTTAGATTTTAATAAATCCTGAAGTCGTCCTGGAGTAGCTACAATAATATTTGCTTGTTCAATTCTATCAATTTGTCTGTTGTACGCTGTTCCTCCATATACAGTTGCTGTTTTTAGTCCTGCTGTCTTACCAAAACGAAACAGCTCATCTGAAACTTGCATTGCCAATTCACGAGTAGGGACAATAACCAATGCTTCAACACCTTTGTTTCCAGTCATCTGTTGGATAACTGGCAAACCAAATGCAGCTGTTTTACCTGTACCTGTTTGTGCTTGACCAATTAAATCATGTCCTTCTAAAATAAGAGGGATTGCGTCAGCTTGAACAGGGCTTGGTTCTTTAAATCCAGCAGCATCAATGGCTTGGTTAAGTGTATCTTTAAAATTAAAATCTTGAAATGTCATATGGTTACTTCTTTATAGTAAATTTTTTAGGGTAGGGTGTGGTGCATAGCTCAAATAAAAGTTTAAAACAGTATAGATGTTGAATATTTATCTTTAAGTATGGATTCCTAAGACCCAATTTTTGCATCTAATACCAAATAACTACACAATTAATAGGTAGTTTGTCGTTATGCTTAGTGGTTAGGGTTTTTTTGAAAGCCCTAAAAATAAGAGGTTTTGATATACTCTTGCAGAAATTTTGCGAATTATACCTAAATAATTAAGATAAAGCTAGGCGTATTTGGTATAATGGCTCGAATTTATAATAAAAGGTAACAAAAATGGTCAAAAAAACAATATTAATATCGCTACTGTTGACTCTAAATAGCTGTGCGACAGAACAGGCTTATGCAGAATCAATATTTCCTAAAAAAACATTAAATGAGAAGATAGGCTCAATGTTAATGGTTGGTTTTATGGGAACAACAGCTTACAAAAATAGTCAAATTTGTAAAGATATTAGAAACTATAATCTAGCAGGAGTTATCTTATTCGATGTAAATCCTGTAAATCACAAACAGGCTAAAAATATTTCTAGTAAAAACCAAGTAGCCAAGTTAACCCAACAACTTCAATCTTGTTCTAAAGATGGGAAATTACTTATTTCTGTAGATCAAGAGGGTGGAAGGGTTCAACGACTTAAGACAAAGTATGGTTTTTATGGAAAGTTTCCAAAAGCCAAAGATGTGATTACCATGAGTGATTGGAGGGTTCAACAACACTATACACGTATGGGTGCAGAGTTGGCAAGTGTTGGAATTAATTATAATTTAGCTCCAGATGTTGATTTAGCAATTAATAAACGAAACCATGTTATCTATAAACTGGGGCGTTCTTATGGTGCAGACCCTAAACAAGTTGTTAAATATGCTTCTATCTTTATGAACTCAATGCATGATAACGGGGTACTAACATCACTAAAACATTTTCCAGGGCATGGTTCATCTTTAGGAGATACTCATAAAGGCTTTGTGGACGTAACAAATCTTTGGCAAAAAAAAGAGTTAGAGCCTTATCGAATGTTGGCTAAAACCCATACAATTGATAGTGTAATGGTGGCACATGTTTTTAATAAAAAACTTGATTATAGATACCCTGCCACACTCTCTAAAAAAATAGTAAAAGGGCTACTTCGTAAAGAATTTGGTTTTAATGGAGTGGTGATTACAGATGACCTACAAATGGGTGCTATTAATAAGAAGTATGGTTTAAAAAATACCCTAAAATTGGCAATTAATGCAGGAGACGATATTTTACTTTTTGGAAACCAACTCTCTGTTAAAAGCATGGTTAAAACAAGAACTTTAGTAAATACCATTAAAAATCTTCTTAAACATAAAGAGATAAGTTTAGCGGACATTGAAGCTTCAAATGTTCGTGTTGAAAATTTAAAAGCAAAACTTTAATGAAAAAAATATGGATGGCACTGTTTCTTTTGGTGCCACTAATGATTCATGCAGGGGAGAAAATGCAGACATTTTATGATTTTAATGCAACCGACATAATAGGTTTAGATCACAACATGACAGAGTATAAAGGCAAAGTTTTACTGGTTGTTAATGTTGCAAGTAAGTGTGGATTTACTCCACAATATAAAGGACTTCAAGAACTTTACAAAACATATCAAGAAAAAGATTTCGAAATTTTGGCTTTTCCTTGCAACCAATTTAAAGAACAAGAGCCAGGCACACATAAAGAGATTCAAGAGTTTTGTAAAGTAAACTTTGGAGTAACTTTCCCTCTTTTTGAAAAAATAGATGTAAATGGAGAAAATACACACCCTTTATATAAATTTTTAAAAAAAGAGGAAAGGGGCTTTCTTGGTACAGAGAGTATTAAATGGAATTTTACGAAATTTCTAATTGATAGAGATGGAAATGTAATTGATCGTTATGGCTCAACCACTAAACCTAAAAGAATAAAGAGTGATATTGAAAAACTTTTAAAAGAGTTTGTAGTAGATTTGGAGAAGGAGTAAAAAGTGAAAAAAATCCTCTTGCTTTTACTACTGTTTAATATCTTTCTTTTAGGAAAAGAGCCTTTTCTTCTTTATGAGAACAAGAGAATTATTGCCCACGTTGTTGATTTAAAAAAAGATGAATTAAATTTTTATCTTAAAGATGAAAATGGTGCAATATTTAAACGGTTTGAGACATTGAATAAGTGGCTAAAGAGAAAAAATAAAAAGTTACTCTTTGCCATGAATGGTGGTATGTATATGGAAAACTTCATGCCTCTTGGTCTCTACATTGATAAAGGAAAAAGAGTTAGACGAACCAATAGGGTTAAAAGGGCTTTTGGGAACTTTTATATGCAACCTAATGGAGTTTTCTTTATTACAAAGAAGAGTAATGCTTATATAAAAAAAACAACAGATTTTAAATATAAAAAATATATCAAATATGCTACCCAGTCTGGACCCATGTTGCTAATAAATGGAAAAATTCATTCACTTTTTAGAAAAGGCTCTCATAATGTCCATATTCGAAATGGAGTAGGAATTTTGCCTAATGGAAAGCTTCTTTTTGCCATCTCTAATGAGTTAATTAATTTTTATGATTTTGCAACTTTTTTTAAAAATAATGGTTGTAAAAATGCTTTGTATTTTGATGGATTTGTCTCAAGAATTTATTTACCACCAGTACATGGCTATTTCTCTTCTATGAAGTTTGGAGTGATAATTGGACAAGTTACAAGATTGAAATAAAATATTAAATTTGTAGTGTTAAAATTAAGTACTAAAAAAGATAACCTTGTAGTAAAATTAAGTATTATTGTTTTTGATGAAATTTAAATATGTTTTATGCTTTTTTAACATAAAAGAGTATAGAATATGCAAGTTTTTAAGACCATTATTAAAAAGGATGCCCGTATGTTGCTCGAAAACTTCACTATACTTTACGTCGAAGATGATCCTGATACTCAACGATTAATTAAAAAAATACTAGAATCTTCTGCTAAAGAGGTATATGTCGCGAGTGATGGAGAAGAGGGGCTTTCACTCTACAAAGAGAAAAACCCTGATATTGTATTAACTGATATTTGTATGCCCAAAATGGATGGACTAGAGATGTCTCAAGAGATACGAAACCTTAGTGCTACTCAACCTATTGCTATTTTTACAGCATTTAATGAACCTGATTATTTAAAAAGAGCTTCAGAACTAGATATTGGAACATATCTTTTAAAACCATTTGATCGAAAGCAGTTTTTTAATGCATTGGCTTATTTAGCCATGCTTGTAAACAATCAAAAATAGTTTAATAAGGAACAATATGATAAACAGTTATAGTCAAGAATTTAAACAGGCTTCTGTTGGATTACTTTTAAATATTTTGTATAAAGTTAACTCTACGGATAGTGAAAAGTATTATAAGTTTTTTCAAAAAGAGCTTAATATTACTCCTGTAGAGTTTGCCGAAATTAAAGAACTTAAAGAGTTTAAGAAGGCACATCAGATTATTAAAATGGAAGATGAGGTTAGCATTGTGATAGAGTCGTTAAATCATAAACAGCACCAAATTATGAACTTTTTGATGATGCTTAATCGTTGTATTATTATTGATGGTTGTACTTTTGAAAGTTATCAAAAGTTTGAAGAGGTTCGAGACAGTTTTCTGTCAGCTCTATAAATAGTTGTTAGCAAGATTTGATAACTGGTAATATAATTTCAAATCTTGCACCTTCCTCATTGTTCGATGCCAAGAGTCTACCATTCATATGTTCTTCTATAATCATTTTAGACATGTAGAGTCCAAGTCCTGTACCATTTTTAGATTTTGTTGAAAAATATGGATCAAAAATTCTTCCTATCACATTAAAAGGGATTCCTTTTCCGTTATCTTCTATAACCAGATGAATTTCATTTTGTATACTCTCTACCGTTACCCAAAGTTTTCGATTTTCAATTTTACGCTCGATTAAAACATCTTTTGCATTGTTTAATATATTAATAATGGTTTGCCCCAATTCGTTGGGATACCCTTGTAATAAGACATCGGTTTTACACTTTAAATTAATGGAAAACTCAATATTCTCTTTTCTAAAGACAGGTTTTAATAAGTTGAGCGATTGCATAACAATATTTTTAAGGTAAAATTTTTCAGGTTGAATCTCTGGACTAAAAAAATTTGTAAAGTCTGAAATCGTTTGGGACATTTGTTGAATTTGTCGTGTTGCTTCTATGTCAAACTCTTGCATACTTGTATCATTACACTCTCCTGCTTCATAATCTAAAATTAACATTTGATTGATAAGAGAGAGGTTGTTTAATGGTTGTTTCCATTGGTGTGCAATCATACTAATCATCTCTCCTTTCAGGGCAAGACGGTTGTTTTGTAACATATGAAATTGCTGTTCTTTATTTTTTTCAACCTCTTTTTTTACTAAAAGCTTAAATGTTTTTGCTTGATTTTTCATATCTGAAAGAAGTGTACCAAAGAGTAAAACTAAGAGAATTTGAAAAAGGAAGTAAAAGTTAAGATTTATAATATTGTTAATCGGACTCTCTTCTACAAAAACTCCCATGCCTTGACTGGTTAAGAAAAGTGAAACATATGCCACTATAACAGTAGCAAAAGCACCATAATGCACCCCAATTTTATAAGACATGTACAGGGTTAAAAAGATAGTTAGGGCTAAGAGAACCAATGGATTAGGAATTGGATATACAACTAAAAATAGGTAACTAAGGGACATAGAACTAAAGGCAACCATAAGCAACATGTATATATCAGTTTTCTTTATATTGGCATAGAGGAGTAGAATCATAGGAGTAATTAAAAGTTGTCCCATGCTATTTCCAACAAACCATAAAAAAGCTTTAGAGAGATAATCTTGACTTTCTATAAGGTTGAAAAATACTAAAACAAAATTTCCATGTAAGGCACTAAATGGCTGAAGAATAAGTGTAATAATAAGTATAAGTAAAATCATATCTCGAAAGCTTGAGAGACTTTTTTTTAGTTTGAATTTTTCAAAAAGTATGACAGCCAAAATAACTTCTATTGAGATAATTAGGGCAACACCCAAAGATGGTTGCCACTCCATACCATTAAGGTAAGAGAGAAAAAAATGTCCAAGAAATACAGGAATAGCAACACGCTTTCCATATAAAATAGCACTTGCTAAAGCAATACCCTCTGCTGAAAAAATAACAATAGTCATAAGATTGTTGTCGGGAGAGATAGCCATACTTAAATTGCCTACAAGAAAGTAACTTAAGGCTATTCCAAAAAATCTAATAAAATCAATGTTATTCATAATAAGATTGTAGCATAGCAAGGTTAGAGTTTTAAGAGAGAATTTAATAAAAAAATATATATAGTCTCTATATCGTTAATTTAAATGAAAAAGTATTAGTTCATCAATATTATTAATAAATTTATCATCATATAGAAAACCTTGAACCTCTCCATCAAAAAACGAAAATGTACCTTGGGCTAACTCTACAATTTCAATGAAACTTAAACTTTTAACCTTTGTCTTTGGAGGAAGGAGTAAATAGCTTCCCTCTTTAAGATTCTTAGTGGCAATATTCAGCTCAAAAATATTCTCGTTATATTCTAAAATTAAATCATCTTCAAATTTAATATTTGATGAAAAATTTTCAAGACCATTTTGAATTAGATTATAACTTAAATGGTATTTTTTATCATTGCTCTGAACAATATAACTACTCTCTTTTTTAGTTTGTTTGTTGTGAATTAACATGGTCTCTTTTTTTTGAAAATTGGTTAGGTAGCGAAGAGATAGAATACTGTTTTTTTCAATATAACTACTAATAATATCACTATTATCTTTCGACCAAGAAAAAGTTATATGGGTTGTTTGATTTGATTCTACCATGAGTTTATATTGATATGTTGCATTGTTATGATCTTGTATAAAATCTATAGCTTCTAACTGCAAAGTTTTGTTAATATGACATATACTTTTTTCTTTGCAAAAATCTATAATATTAGAGAACTCCTTTTCTAACTTTTTAAGTTTTAATCGAAGAAGTGCTATTGTTTTTTTGACTTGTTGAATATCTCTATTAAAAGGGCTGTTTTCTGAAGAGTTTATATCTATGGGAAATGGGATATAAATTTTTTTGGGTAAACTGATACTGCTCATTATCGAAGAAGAAGCAGAGTTATCTTCTCTTTGTGTCTCCTTTATTGGATTATTTTGAGCGCCACACCCTAAAACAGATATTATTATAAGTGCTAAAAATATATTCTCTCTCATTCAAAAACCTTTACTAAGTTTAGCTAAATATTTTATCTACTACTATGGTTAAAGAAATTTATAATAAATAAATGTAGAAAAAGTGTAGAAGATGATAAAACAAACCAAATATACCCTTTTATTTGTTGAAGATGAAGCGATGATTCGCAGAATTGCTGTGAGAATTTTGCGTCCATATTTTATAGAAATTTATGAAGCGAAAGATGGTGTAGAAGCGTTAGAACTCTATTATAGTCATAATCCTGATATAATTATTACTGATATAGAGATGCCCAATATGGATGGGTTAACCCTTTGTAAAACCATTCGTGCTAAAGATAAAACCACCCCCATTATTATTACCACAGCCTATACAACCACCGAGTATCTGCTTGAAGCTGTTGGACTAAATTTGATTAAATATGTCTTGAAACCCATAAAAGAAGAGACACTATTTGAGGCATTAAACCTCTGTTTTGAACATATTGAGCGAGAAAACCCTTCGGTTGTTAAAATCTCTAAAAAACATAGTTTTGATATGTTAAACCATTCTCTTATAGAAAATGGAAAGATAATTTCTTTAACGGATTTTCAATATAAACTACTTTTTATTCTTATTAAAAACCGAGGAAGAATTGTCTCTTATGAAGAGATAGAACGTTACATTTGGTTCGATAAAAGCATGAGTTCTGACGCTTTAAGAAGCTTGGTGCGTGATGTTCGTAAATTTATAGGCAAAGAGTCTATCGCGAATATCTCTAAATATGGTTATCGGATACATCTTTATGGATAAAATTTTAAAATTTAAACTTTTAATTTTACTCTTATATGCACTCTTTGCCATGAGTTTTTTTTATGATGAACATTTTGTCCAAAATAGCCCCTTTCTAACCAATCCTCACTTTTACGATAACTTCTCTTTTATGATGGCTGTTTTCTCTTTGGGTGTTATCTTCTCTGCGATGGTTTATAATTTT
>Ga0256824_10001101_pt1 | contig 10441 bp, 11 predicted proteins | sample CV67metaG_FD_191570 | JGI IMG/M metagenome (GOLD analysis project Ga0256824, IMG submission 191570) | Hydrothermal vent microbial communities from East Pacific Rise, Pacific Ocean - CV67 | ecosystem: Environmental > Aquatic > Marine > Hydrothermal vents | place: Pacific Ocean: East Pacific Rise...
TGTAAATATTTTATTCATAATCAACCTTTGTAGGGTGGGTTTTTAACCCACCTATATATTATTATGGTGGGTTAAAAACCCACCCTACATTTATACATTAAATCTGAAATGCATTACGTCGCCATCTTGAACGATGTACTCTTTACCTTCAAGTCTGTTTTTACCAGCCTCTTTGGCCCCTTGCTCCCCACCAAATTCAACAAAGTCATCATATGCGATGACTTCTGCACGGATAAACCCTTTTTCAAAGTCATTATGAATGACCGCTGCAGCTTTAGGTGCAGTTGTACCTTGACGGATAGTCCAAGCACGCACTTCTTTCACCCCAGCCGTAAAGTAAGATTGTAGTCCAAGTTTGGCAAAACCTTTATGTATGATTTGCTCTAGTCCTGACTCTGTTACACCTAGGTCTGTAAGCATTTCATCTCTTTCATCATCATCAAAGTCTACCATGTCTTCTTCTACTTTAGCACATAGTTTGATCACTTCTGAGTTTCTTTCCTCGGCATAAGCTTTAAGCTTCAGTACAAAGTCACTGTCTTCTGTGAGACCATCTTCATCAACATTCGCACCATAGATGATGGGCTTAGAAGTAAGTAGACGTAAGTCTTTGTTCATCGCTAAAAAACCATCTGACTCTAAGTCTTCAAAAGTAGACACAGGTGAACCATCTTCTATGTGTGCTAAAAGTGCTTCAGCAGCTTCTAGTTGCTCTTTTGCATCTTTGTCATTCCCTCTGGCTTTCTTTTTAAGCATTTCTATACGTTTGAGCACAGCATCAATGTCTGCAAATAAAAGTTCTTGCTCGATGATTTCTACATCACGTATAGGGTCTATACTTCCTTCAGTGTGTACGATGTTAGGGTCTTCAAAACATCTGACAATATGAAGAATCACTTCTGTTTCACGAATGTTTCCTAAGAACTTATTACCAAGACCTTCACCTTTACTGGCACCTGCCACAAGTCCTGCGATGTCTACAAAATCAAGTGTAGAGTACTGAACTTTCTCAGGGTTAACTATGGTTGCAAGAGTGTCAAGTCTTTTGTCTGGTACAGGTACCACAGCCTTGTTTGGCTCAATGGTACAAAATGGGTAGTTGGCACTCTCTGCATTTTGTGCTTTAGTCAGTGCGTTAAAAGTGGTAGACTTCCCTACATTTGGTAGTCCTACAAGTCCGATGCCTAGTCCCATGGTAATTCCTTTGGTAAATATATTAACGCGATTTTAGCGAAATATTGGTGAAAGGGTGATTATTTGTCTTATCTTCATACAATCTTGATATAACTTTTTTATACTCAACCTTGTAAATTAAAAAATATGGAGTATAGAATGAAAAGATTAACACAAATTACACTAGCAAGCATAGCTACATTAGCACTAATAGGTTGTGGAGACAGCTATAATGATAACAAAAATGGAGATGTAGTATCAGCGCAAGCAGAACTAAAAGCTAGTAGTAGAAATACTACCTATTTAGTAGATACTGAGGGAATGTCTTTATATACCTTTGATAAAGATACTTTAAACAAGAGTAATTGCTTACCTGGAAAATGTCAAGATACCTGGCCACTGTTTGTAGGTGTAGATAATAATGATTCAGATATTAAAGCTGTACCTGAGTCTGAAGGACACTTAGCATATAGAAAACATCCACTTTATGATTTTATCAATGATAAAAAAATTGGTGATGTAAATGGTAATAATGTAAATGATATTTGGCATCTTGTACATGCACCAGCAGCACCTAAAGATACACAAGTAAAACTTTCAGAAACAAAAATTAAACAAACATTTTTGACAGACAAAGAGGGGATGGCTCTTTATACATTTGATAAGGATGATATAAATATTAGTAGATGTACTGGGAAACAAGACACAAAGCCATTAAATAGTTGTGAAGCTAGATGGCCCGTATTTTATGCAGCTGATTTAGGTACATTACCAGTTGGGACTAAAGCATCAGATTTTGGTACTATTGATAGACCTGAAGATACATTAAAAGATGCTGACGGTAAACCATTAGCAACAAAACAAACAACCTATAAAGGATTAGCACTTTACTATTGGTTTAAAGATGAAAAAGCTGGTGATGTAAGTGGTGACTGGGTAAGTGGTGTCTGGCATCTAGTAGAGTTGTCTTCAGATAAGGTAGAAACCACATTGGGTGATGTTACAGCAGGAAAAGCAATATTTGAAAATAAAAATAAATGTGCATCATGTCATGGAGCTAATGGGAAAGACACAGTAGGTGGCGGAAATGATATTAATCTTGCTGCTGATAAGATATACCGTAATGCATCTACAGTAGAAGAAAGATTAAAAGATATGAAAGGTGTAAATTCATTAGGTAGGGTAGCTCGAATGGTAAGAGTTGCCAAAGGATTAAATGATACTCAAATTAAAAATTTAAGTGCGTACATCGCAACACTTAAAAAGTAGGTCACTATGAAAAAAATAGTACTACTAGTATGTATGGCTCTCTTCTCTGAGGGAGCTATGGCATTTGAAGCAGGACAGCTAAGTTTAGATACACCCAATGTACTTAAAAAAGGTGAAGGCTCTTTTGGAATACGCCACCGTTTCTTTGGTAAAGCAGATGACTATGAAAAGTTTTTAGGTACTGATGATGGGGGAAATATGCATTTTTCCCTTAAGTATGCTGTAATGGATAACTTACTCATAGGACTTGAACATACAAGAGACCAAAGTGCGTATGGGTTTAATGTAGAGTATGCAAAAGATTTTATAGAGTATGGAAGTGCTGGGATTCGTCTCAACACTTTTACATTAGATGACTTTAATTTCGATAGCCGTCAGCAGAGTTACTTTATGAATGCAACATATCAAACACCAAACTATTTAGATCATATTCGTTTTACTAGCAATATAGGGTATGATGGATACTACAAGCATAATACTTTAGGACTAGGGATTGATATTAACATGAAAAATAATATTTCATGGCTGACATTTACAGAAAATATGTCACTACTTGCAGAGTATTATCCTCAAATAGATAAAGTAGATGGTATTAGTGGTAAAAAAGATACTTATGCTTTTGGATTTAAGTTTCAAACCTTTGCACACCATTTTGAAATAATGTTGAGTAACAGTACAAACATGGATGCAAGAACGATGGCGCTAGGTACTGATAATAATGATTTGCATTTTGGGTTTAATATTAATAGGAAATTTTAAAAAGGAAATTTTATGAAAAAAATGATTTTACTAACTCTATGTTTGGTATCGGTATATGCAAATGATATCTACCAAACACACAATACAACACTACCCGAACTCAAAATGCCAGATAATAACTTGACATTTAAAATGATAGAAGGGTACCAAGACTACAAAGTTGTTGCCACACATTTTAGAACTGATAAAAATGAGATACGATACATACTAGCAAATCCTATTGGGTATAGTGCTCTTAAAGAAAAGCAAAAAATAATGCCAGAAGGCTCTAAAATAGTAAAGATAGGTTGGTCTGTAAAAAAGATGCCTACCTTTCCTAATGCTCTGGAAGCAGATACGATACAAAGGGTGGAGTTTATGGTCAAAGATTCTAAAAACTTTGATGCCAATGGTGATAATTGGGGATATGCACGTTTTGTAAAAAAAGAAGGCAAGTACATGGCTTGGGATAAAGGTACACAGAGTTGCATCTCTTGTCATAGTGCTGTGAAAAATACAGATTATCTTTTTACTAAACTACAGGCTACTTTTTAGTAATGCAGTACAAAATTCTCATCGTAGAAGATGAGCCTGACATTGTGAGGCTCATTCAAAATCGCTTAAAAAGTGAAAAGTTTGATGTAACTGTTGCTATGGATGGTAAAGAAGCATTAGACTATATAGTCTCAAAGCATTATGATTTGGTGACATTAGACATCATGTTACCTCATGTTGATGGCTTGACTTTATGTAAGAATGTACGTGAACGTCATAAAGATTCTCTTATACTTATCATCTCTGCGTTAGATACCATAGAACAAAAAGAAAAAGCCTACTTACTGGGGGCAGATGACTACATCCCTAAGCCTTTTTCTCCTAAGTTAGTTGCACTTAAAATCGAGTCATTACTCAAAAGACGTGTAGAAATACTCAATGCACCTCTGCCTTTTCATGCCAATATACAGCATGATATACAATTGAAACAGTTTTATATAGAGGGTCATCCTCTTTTATTAACATTAAGCGAATATACAATACTAAAGATACTCTTTGAGACACCGAAGAAGGTATTTTCAAAAGAAGAGTTGTCTCAAATACTGTATAATGAAGACATTGGGAATATAGACAAAGAGGGCATAGGTACACATATCTATCAAGTCCGTAAAAAAATAGCACTGCAAAGTGAGGATAACATTATTAAGACCATAAGAAATGTAGGGTATACATTGTATGAATGCTAAAACCTATCTGATTGTATATTACTCTATTGCAGGTATTATTATTGCACTTTTTACTGCAGTGATGACCTATATTATCATTGGTGTGCCTATTGGTCAAAAGATGATATTTAAAATCTTCTTGACTATTTTAGCAACACTCCCAATCATAGGTATATTGAGTTATCTCATAGGTGTGAGTCTCTCTAAACGACTTACTCTTATTCGTGATAAACTTAATGATATTAGTGAAGATAAATTTTTAACTGACAAACATGAAGAGAGCATTACTGATATCTCAGCCATACATGACTCTATACATCAACTTTCTGATAGACTTGAAGAGTCTATCTCCAAACTTAAAAACTCCAATCAACAGCTTAACAATATGCTACTCTCCCTCTCTCATGACATTAAGACACCTTTGACCATCATAGAGGGCTACTTAGAAGAGTTAGAAGATGACATGGTAACAGAAGCGCAAAAACCTGTTGTCATCGCTACGCTTAAAAAAGAGACTGCATACATCAATGAACTTAGCTCAGAAGTGATACATTACTTGCAGTCACTCGAAAGTAAAGCACAAAAAGAGTCCATAGCATTAAAAGAGTTTTTACATGAAGAAGTTTGCCCATTATTGCGTGTTGAAAAATTTGTAACATTAAAGTGTGAGATAGAAGATGACTTTATTATATCCTTTGATCGTATGGCACTTAAAAATATATTGGTCAACCTTTTACACAATGCAACCAAGCATACCAAAGAAGGAAGTATAACTATTAAATCTTTTGATAAGAACATCATTGTAGAAGATACAGGTATAGGGATTGACAGTAAAGATGCCGAGATAATTTTTGAACCATTTTATTGTTTAGATGAAAGTAAAAATAGAGAGAAAAATGGTTTTGGCTTAGGTCTATCTATTGCTAAGAATCTAGCAGTGACCAATGGATATATTCTACGTTTAGATGTGACCTACAATGATGGTAGTAGGTTTTTATTGGTTCCAAGTTATGATTAAGTCTATACTATTATTTATTGTTATTATTTTTTTGGCATGGCTATCTATGGACTATTTTAGTATTACTTTACCTACATCTGAGCCTCTTAAACGGATAGAAAAATATAATAAGCTTGAGTCATCACAAATAGCTAACTCTCCGATAAGTACTTCAAGCATTAAGAGTAAAGTAAAAGATATTACACTCTCACAACTTCTTGAAAATAATCTATTTTATGATGCCTTAGCCCTGTATCTTGATAATAGTACACAAAAGAATAGAAAACAAATAGAGGGCTATCTTACAGCTCTTACAAATACTAATCCTACACTTGCCCTAGAATATATGCAAGTTTTTTTAGACGATGTCCCTGAAAGTATGGTTTGGAAACTTATGATTACCACACATATTACACTAGGCAATCTTGAAAGAGCCATAGAGCTCATCATACAAGCCAAAGAAAATTATGTTTCTGAAGGTGAAGATAAGCGACTGGCTACGCAACTTAGAGATGTTGCCATACAGCATATTGATGTACTATCTCAACGAAAAGTGTATGCAAAACTCATCGCATTTTTAGAAGAGATGATAGCCTATGATGATACAGATAACTTTTATAAATTTCGTTTGGCACAACTCTATATACGTTTAGATAAAGTAGGTGAAGCAGGGGCATTGCTAGAGGGACTACAGTATGATGAAGTGTATGCTCAAAATGTAAAGATACTTTTAAATACCATAGATAAAGAAGAGGAAGATGAGTATAAATATGCCATTCCTTTACAAAAATATGGTGATCACTATGTAGTCAATCTATTTTTAGATGGTAATGCTTTTACACTTGTGTTAGACACAGGAGCAAGCTATATATTTATAGATGAAGATAAGGCTTCTATGTTGGAAGTTATACAAGATGACTTGGTACTACAAACTGCAGGAGATGATGTAAGTGCTAAACTTTGTAATGCGTCTACTCTAAGAGTAGGGAACCTTTCACTTTCAAATATAGAGGTGACCATCGCACCATTCAAAAGAGATGGTATAGATGGTTTATTGGGTATGAATTTTTTTAGGCAGTTTAGTTTTTTCATCAATCAAGAAGAAAATATACTTTATCTTAACCCTCGTTAATCGGTACCATATCGATAATAATACGTGCAGGATTATGAATTTCATAAACTCTGATATCTGCTTCTTGTTTCAGCTCAATGGTAAACTTGAAACCACTCTTATCTAAATATTCATCTAAGTGAATGGTTCTGACCATGTTATTGCCTTCATAAAGGTCTTCATGGTCTCCAACAAGTGCGGAAAAAGCTTGATATCCATCTAAAATGGCTGTAATACGTTTATGTTTTGGTTCATACGTAAATATGTAAGTACCAGAGTCTTGCACTTTTTTTACCGGCAACTGTGCATATCCTTCCCATTTGTAACTATCAAAGATTAGTCTTGTGTAACGACTACTCTGTCCAAGCCGTACCATACCAATATCTAATCCATCTACTACTGAACCACCAGAAAAACTTTCAGTACTGCTAACTTGATGTTTTTTCTTAACACGTGTTTTTGCTACTTTTGAATTTTCAGGAAGAAGTTTTTTTATGTCCCTAAGCACAGGGATGTTATTGATATCTGGTAGCAATGAAGTAGATATTTTATTGATAATAGGTATATTTGCAAAACTTGCATCTTTTTTAAGAGATTTACCTTTCAATTTCAATGTAGGATAGTTCTCTTTTTCTTCTGAAAGATTACTCTCAGAAGTAACTGTATTATCTACTGATTTAGGTTTTGTTTCAAACAAAGATCTAGGTGCAGAGGGATGGGGAGGTAATCCCCTTCCTTGACAAGCATTAAAAATAAAAAGTAATATAAGTGAATAAATCGCTATCTTCATACCATGTATACGTTTACTCCGCTAATTTTTCAAGTAGTTTAACCATAAGTCTTACACCTGCGCCAGATGCCCCATGAGGGTTTTCACCCCAAGCATGTTCTACAAAAGCAGGTCCAGCGATGTCGATATGTGCCCATTTGTCAGTATGTTTTTTATCTATAAACTCTGAGAGGAACTGCCCCGCAGTAATAGCACCACCATAACGAGTGTTAGAAATATTACATATATCTGCTATCTCAGACTTGATGGTCTTTTTGAGGTAAGGGTTAAAGTCTAGTGCTGTAGCTAACTCTCCAGAGTTTTTAGCCTCTTTGACGACCATGGCTTTGACTTCTTCATTGTTACCCATAACACCTGAAGTATAGTGACCTACACCTACCACACACGCACCTGTGAGTGTTGCAAAGTCAAAGATGTAGTCTGCTTTGACTTCTTGTTGAGCATAGCAGAGTACATCTGCTAAGACCAGGCGACCTTCTGCATCTGTATTACGGATTTCAATAGTCTTACCATTTTTTGCTACAAGTACATCATCTGGCTTATAAGCATCTCCACCTATCATATTTTCCACGGCACCGATGAAACCATGTACTTCTATAGCCAAGTCCATTTCGGCTATAGCTTTCATGATACCCATCACAGCAGAACCACCACTTTTGTCAGATTTCATCGTCACCATGTAGTCTGCAGGCTTCAAACTAAGTCCACCCGAATCATAAGTAAGTCCTTTCCCCACGAGGGTTACTTTCATTTTGGCACCTTTTGGTTTGTGTGTCAGATGAATGACTCTAGGTTTGTGACGAGATGCACGTGCTACTGCTAGAAGTGTTTCCATTTTCTCTTTTTTAAGCTCTTTTGGTTTCAGTACTTTACATTTAAGCCCTGTATCTTCAGCCATACCTTCAGCAATACTTGCCATAACATCCGGGTAACAGTCATCAGGTGTTGTATTTACGATATCACGTGTAAAGTTAGTAGCATCTGCGATAATCTGTGCTTTATGTACTTGAACTGAAGCTTTTTCTATGCTAAGCACTACACCATTGTATTCATCTAAAGAGAATGTGATATGTTTAATCTTACTCTCATTCTTTTTGCTTTTATAGGTCTCAAATGTGTAGGCACCCAGAATCAATCCTTCAACCATTGCACGAAGAGAGTAGGTACAACCTTTATTTGTATAGGTTGATACTTTGATGCTCTTATATGATTTACCTATAAGTGCTTTCATTGCACTGGCAGCAGCTGTACGTAGAGAAGTACTTGATAAAGAACTAGCACCTACATAAAGTCTGTCTTGTCCTACAAGTAAACAAGCTTCATCTTGTCCACCTTCAAAACCAGCTTTTTTAAGAAGTTTTTTGTCTTGTACAAAACGGTGTTTTAAATCATTGTCTATGACAAGTATTAGTTCTAAATCTGCTTCTATCTCAGCTGTTTTTGCAATGGTTAATTCGAAGTTCATATTTTATCCTCGTAGGGTCGATAAAATCGACCAAATATTTATTTTATTCTATGTCACAAAATTTAAAAGAGTATAACAAAATATTGGTAAATAGTGTCTATTATGTAGATGTGTATTGTCAAAGTATGTCAATTTGCAATATTTTTCTATCATTTCCAAAATATTGTTTATAATGCCATGTACCCAATGGGTATAGGGTAGTGTTTTGACTTTGTTGTTAGTGGTGGGCTCGGTATGCATGAAGTGGTGGTGCAAATAATAACAAAGGGTACACCATGGAAATATACATTTTCGTACTGTCGATTATACTTGGCATAATAAAGGTTACGATTATGTGGCTGAATTATAAAGAGTGTAAAAAGCACGAGAACACAGATAGAGACTAAATCTATCTCACAAGGTATGAAGAGGTGAGACTCTTCATACTTCTGTGTACCCTTATTAGAATTTTACTGTAGTTAACTTAGAAGAGAATAAATTTTATTTATTTTTCCAAGACCATTTATGTGTTAGTGGTAAACAATCAGTACATAATATTTTATTTTTGTATTCTGCACCATCTTTTATTATTTCGTCAACATCTTCTCTAGATGTTTCTTTTGTTCTATTTATTAACCATACTTTACATATATCACATTGTACAATATGCTCTATATTTAAATCATGTGACATAATTTCTAATCGTTTGTATACTAAATTATATGTTCTAAAGACTTCTTTTATAGCATCTTGTAAGTCTTAATTAATAACATCAAACCCATCATTATTTTTAATGATATTGGATGGTATCTTGCCAATGGCTTTTATTGTTAGAGTAGACAGATAGTTCATATTCAATGTTTATTTAAACTTATCTTTCAAAATATCCTGAGCTTGTATCATATCTTTATCTCCACGTCCAGAGAGGTTCACTAAGATAGTCTTACCTTTAACATCTTCAGGCTTCATTTTTTTCAAGTATGCAATGGCATGAGAAGATTCAAATGCTGGTATGATACCTTCTGCTTGGCTTAGCCATACAAAAGCTTCCATGGCTTCGTCATCTGTGATATGGTCGTATGTGACAATATTGTTATCTTTAAAGAATGCATGTTCTGGCCCGATGCCTGGGTAGTCTAGTCCCGCAGAGATAGAGTGTGCTTCTTGTACTTGTCCATCTTCATCTTGGAGTAGGTAGCTAAGCTGTCCATGAAGAACCCCTGGGCTACCTTTTTCTAGAGAACAGCCATGCTTAGAGTCTAGTCCTAAACCACCAGCTTCTATGCCTATACATTCTACGCTTTCATTTGCTAAGAAATGATTGAATATACCTAAGGCATTTGATCCACCACCGATACATGCGATGACTTTATCAGGTAAACAACCCTCTACGACGCTTAGTTGTTCTTTTGCTTCCCAACCGATAATACTTTGTATATCACGTACCATCATAGGGTAAGGGTGAGGGCCTGCGACTGTACCTATGAGGTAGTAGGTATCACGTGCATGTGTGACCCAGTGACGGATAGCATCATTCATAGCATCTTTAAGTGTTTTACTTCCAGACTCAACGGCATGTACTTTTGCCCCTAGTAGTTTCATACGAAAGACATTGAGCTCTTGACGTGCCACATCTTTTGCACCCATAAATACCTCACACTCAAGACCAAAAAGAGCAGCCACAGTAGCCGTAGCCACA
>Ga0256824_10001102_pt1 | contig 10439 bp, 12 predicted proteins | sample CV67metaG_FD_191570 | JGI IMG/M metagenome (GOLD analysis project Ga0256824, IMG submission 191570) | Hydrothermal vent microbial communities from East Pacific Rise, Pacific Ocean - CV67 | ecosystem: Environmental > Aquatic > Marine > Hydrothermal vents | place: Pacific Ocean: East Pacific Rise...
CTTCAATATTTTTAATTAAAGAGCAACCTGAACCAGTTACAACAGCTAATTTTTTAACATTTTGTGTAGATTTTACATATTTTGTATGTGGCAGATTAAAATCTTTTAAAATCTTTTTCACCAAAATATCAAAATCTTCATCTATATCTATGTAAGCTATAAATCCATCTTTATTTTTAATTTTATAACCTAACACTTCTGTTACAACATAATCATTTAGATGGCTAATATCAAAATTTGTATGCATAGCTATATTAGATATATTTTTCTTTATCATTTTTTGTAAAAGATTCGCTGGATATTTTTGAAACTCCAACTGTTTTAATCCACCAAATATAATTGGATGGTGAGTTATTAAAAGTGTGTTTTCATCTAAAGAATCTAGTAGTTTCTCATCAACATCTATACTTAGTGCTATTTTTCTAATCTCTTGAGATGGTTCACCAACTAAGATTCCTGAATTATCCCAAGATTCTTGTGTATCAAAAGGTGAAAGTTCATCTAAAAACTTATATATTTCATCTAGTCTCATATTTTCTCCTAGCCATAGATTCTATACTTTTTTCTATGCTATAATTACAATGTTTTGGTACAAAAGTTTTTAAATACAAAAGGACTTTCTATTTGCTTGAGTAGGTCTTCGGAGTGAAGTAAATGGTAAAGGTGGAAACCCATACAAGAAGGATTTCCTTTGTATTTATTACTTAGAATAATCATCATAGTAGCACTTTTAGCCGAGAAACTACTATAAATTTAAGCCCGTAAGGGCTTAAACTGTTGATTGTTCTAATTGTATCAAAACAAAAATAAAAAATCAATTATCTTAATTTTCCTCAAAACACCAAACTCAACCCAACTTTACCTTTTTGTTCATCTATGGTTAGAATCTCTATTTTAGGTAAGTATTGGTTAAGTGACAAAACCTCTAAAGGGTGTTTAATCCTTTTGGTACTCATTTTAGATATGTGAATCATCCCATCATTTTTTAAACCAATATCCACAAATACTCCAAAATCGGTTATGTTTCTAACAACACCTGAAACAAAATCACCCTCTTTAAGTATTTTAATATCTGAGATTCCATCTTTAAAAGGAATCTTTGGTAAATCCTCTCTAGGGTCGAATCCTGGTTTTTTTAGCTCTTTTACAATATCTTTTAAAGTCTCTTTACCAACCATAAACTTAGTTCTTAACTCATCTATGTTTATATTGTCCAAATCTAGTTTTTGTAACTCTTTAGCAATTTTATAGCTCTCAGGGTGTACACCTGTGTTGTCTAAAGAATCATTAGAATCTTTAATCCTAATAAACCCAGCAGATTGTTCATAAGCTTTTGCCCCTAAACCTTTTACATCTAAAAGCTGTTTTTTTGAGTTAAATTTACCTATTTCCTCTCTATGTTCTACAATGTTATGTGCTATTTTTACACCGATTCCTGAAAGATGGGATAGTAGTGAAAATGAAGCTGAGTTAATATCTACACCTATACTATTTACTATATCTTGTGTTACATCATCTAGTCTAGTTGTTAAAAGTTTTTGGTCAACATCATGTTGATACTGCCCTATCCCTAAAGATTTTGGGTCAATTTTAACTAATGTTGCCATTGGGTCTCTTAGTCGTCCAGCTATTGAGATAGCTCCACGAATCGTAACATCAAGGTTTGGATATTCCTCTTTAGCGATTTTTGAAGCACTGTACACAGAAGCCCCAGCCTCACTTACAATAGTATAGTTTAGTTTTATACCATTCTCAGAATTTATACGAGCAAAGAACTCTTGAGTTTCCCTTGAACCTGTCCCATTTCCAATAGCTACTGCTGTAATATTATACTTTTTAGCCAAAGCAAGAACTTTTCTTTTAGAGGTTTCATACTCATTTTTTGGTTGTGTTGGATAGATAACATCATGAGCAAGATAGTTCCCATTTTCATCTATAACTGCTAGTTTACAACCACTTACAAAAGCTGGGTCAACTCCAAGTATAACTCTTTTTGTAACGGGTGGTGTCATTAGAAGTTGTTTAAGATTCTTACCAAAAGTATCTATCGCTACTTTGTCAGAGTTTAGTTTCAACTCTTTGTGAACTTCCCTCTCTATTGATGGTAAAAGAATCCTCTTTAGTCCATCTTTATATGCCTCAAAAAGTAGATGTTTAGAGCTAGAAGAATCTTTTGGTATCTTGTAGTTCCATATATTTTTTTCAACTCTCTCTACATCTAAAACAATCTTAACACTTAACTCTTTCTCTTTAACACCTCTCATAACTGCTAAATATCTGTGAGATGGTATATATGCCACCTTTTCACTTTTAGATACAAAGTTTGAGTATAAACCATTTTCGTTAAAGTTTTTACCCTTTTTTATCTCTAAAGTTCCAAACCTAAACATACTATTTCGAATCGCTTCTCTCTCTAATAGCAAGTCGCTATATTGCTCTGCTAAAATATCTTGAGTAGCTTTTACAACACTCTCAACAGAGGAAAACTCTTTGTTTATAAAACTTTTTGCTTTCTCTTTAAACTCTTTTTCACTTAGTTTAGCACCTCTAAGAATCTTAGAGAGTGGAAGTAAACCGTTTTGAATCGCAACAGTTCCCCTAGATGTCCTTTTCTCTTTGTAAGGTCTGTAAATATCCTCTAAAGTTTGTAGGGTTTGGGTATTTTCTATGCTTTTTTTAAGTTGTGGAGTTAAAACTGCTCTCTCTTGAATGAGACGAATCACCTCATCTTTTCTTAACAACAGTTTTTCTAAACTTTTGTAAATAGATTCAAACTCTCTTAGAACCTCATCATCTACCCCACCAGTCAACTCTTTACGATACCTAGCTATAAAAGGAATCGTAGAGCCATCTTCTAGTAGTTTAAGTATGTTAGCTATGTACTCTTTTTTTATCTTTGTTTTTTGAAAAAGTAGTTCAATTAAATTTTCCATTAACTATAATACTTTTTAACATCACCCATTTTTGACCCCATATTTAAAAGAATCATATCTGCTATAACCAATGCTGTCATAGATTCACAAACTATTGTCCCACGAATCGCAACACAAGGGTCATGTCTGCCTTTTAATGAAAAATCAACCTCTTCATTTGAGTTAGTAACTGTTTTTTGCTCTTTAAATATAGATGGTGTTGGTTTAAAGTAAACATTCATAACAATATCGTCACCATTACTAATCCCACCAAGGATTCCACCTGAGTGGTTTGTTACAAAACCATCTTCACGAATCTCATCATTGTTTAATGAGCCAAGAGAGGAAGCACTTAAGATTCCATCACCAATCTCAACAGCTTTAACAGCATTTATACCCATCATAGCATCTGCTAAAATAGCATCTAACTTGTAGTATAGTGGTTGCCCAAGACCAATAGGAGCACCTTTAACTAAAACTCTTGAAGCACCACCAACAGAATCGTGATTCTCCTTTGCCTTTGTAATTAAAGCTTTTTGCTCCCCCTCTTTGTTTTTATCTAAAGAGTAGATAATACTTTTTTTAGCAAACTCGTAGTCAAAAGATTCTGACTTTAACCCTGCCACTTCACAAAGTCCACTCATAACCTCTATGTTTAACTCTTTAAGCATAAGTTTTGCGATTGCTCCAGCTGCTACTCTTGCTGCTGTTTCTCTAGCACTACTTCTTCCACCACCACGGTAGTCACGAATCCCATACTTATGAAAGTACGTAAAGTCAGCATGACCAGGACGAAAAACATCTTTTATATTTGAGTAATCTTTAGATTTTTGGTTTGTGTTGTAGATAACCATAGCTATGGGTGTACCTGTACTTTTCCCCTCAAATACACCACTTAAAATCTCAACCTTATCAGCCTCTTTTCTAGCTGTTTCAAACTCACTCTTACCTGGTTTTCTACGGTCTAGTTCACTTTGAATATACTCTTCATCTATCTCTAAACCAGCTGGAACACCATCTAGTAAACATCCAAGTGCTATACCGTGAGATTCCCCAAATGTTGAAAATTTTAATTTTTGTCCAAAACTGTTCATTATTTATGTCCTAATTATTTTAATAGTTTCAAAGCTATCTTAGCCGATTCTTGTTGTGCGATTTTTTTACTTTTTCCAACAGCTCTAGCATACTCTTCATCTTGAATAAATACAGCAACCTCAAACTCTTTTAAATGGTCTGGTCCTCTGCTTGAAACAACTCTATACTCAGGTGTTACTCCAAATCTTGCTTGTGTTAGCTCTTGAAGAGATGTTTTAAAATCACTAAACAAAGAATCTAAAGATATATCTTTATGATTCTTCTCTATTAGTCTTATACCTATCTTATTTACCTCTTCTAAACCAGAATCTAAGTAGATTGCCCCTAAAACTGCTTCAAAAGCATTAGATAGAAGAGATGGCTTCTCCCTTCCATTGTTTTGCTCTTCAGCCTTAGAAAGTAAAATATAATCCCCTAAGCCTATATCTCTAGCTAACTTCTCAAAACCAGATTCATTTACAAGTGAAGCTCTGATTTTAGAGAGATTACCCTCATTTGACCTGTTAAACTTTTTATATAGGTACTCACCTACAATTAAATCCAAAACAGCATCACCTAAAAATTCTAATCGCTCATTATCGTAGGGCTGTTTATAACTCTTATGTGTCAGCGCTTCGATAAGGAGCTGTTTATTTTTAAATACATAACTTAATGTTTGCTCTAAAAACTCTATCTTTTTACTCATTGTTATACCTTCTAATTTATTAATTATTGAAAAGAGCTATACTCTTCACCAATATCTTTTTTATAATCTTTTACTAAACTAAACTCTACTATTTGAGTATCAATAGAGTGACAATTTATACACCTGTGAAAAGGGAATGGTTGAGTAAACTGACACTTTTCACATAGATACTCAAAACCTAAAGTAACATTTGCTTTAGCATTTAGATTTATCAATATATTGAACTCAAAAACAGAACTATCTTTTACTAAAGAGATATCCCCTCTAGCACTGTATAACTCCATTAAATAGCCATTTTTTGATATTATATCTAAATCTAAATCTTTTTCTGAAAGTGACCAAAATATATCGCTTAACAAATAAGCTTTTGAGTTATCTAAATTTTTCCATGCTATCTCAGGTTTAACTCTAAAAATATACTGAAAAATTAAGTATGTTAATTGGTGAGATTTATTATATATTTCTAACAACTTTTCAACTTTTTCATCTGTTAGTATATTTATGTTGTTTAAAAGTTCAATAGCTTTTAAATAATCCATATCTTTACTAACATCTTCCCCTAGCTCATCTAATGGCTCTAAAACTGCTAAAGCTTGTTTGTAGTCTTGTATATTTTCATAAACTAAAAGTAAGTAGTGTAGTGCTTGTGGTGTTCGTGGTTTATTTTTAAGGATCTCTAAAAATATCTCTTTAGACCTCTCTAAGAATCCTGCTCTAAAGTATGTTTTACCAAGAAGAATCATCAACTCTGTTTTTGATGTTCTATCTCCAAAACTAAGCATCTCATTGTAGATTTTTATACTCTGCTCATAATCCCCATTCTCAAAATATGAATGAGCTAAAAGCAACCAAGATTCATCAGGAAGTTCCCCTTTTTTTATATGTTGATTTAGATCTTTTTTAGATGGAAGTGTACGGAACTGTTTTAAAAATTTATCTAACCTTTTGTTATCTTCACTTCTCTTATACCTACCCCACCAATAAGATGATGATGTGATTATAAAAATAATTCCAAAAAATAAAATAACCGAAAAAAGTGGGTCTCTGTATTCTAAAAAAAACATATAATTTTTCCCTTACTCATAAACAACTATCGCATAATCATTTTTAAGATTGTAAAATGTTGAGTTTGGAGTTATATCTAAATCTTTAAATTTACCTAATTGAACAAGTGAGTTTTTACCCACCTTAATCCCATTTTCACGAAAAAACTTTTTAATGTTAACAAACTTTACATCTTCAACATATTTATACTCAAACTCTTTAAACATAGACATCTTCTCGTAAGAGAAAATATGTTCATTTACATGTAACCTATCTGAAGCATATTTAATTGGCAAGTAACCTGACAAGTCCGTTAAAATAGGCTCAACATACTCATACTTTGGAGGTAGCTTATTTTTTTGAACAAAAATATACTTATTATTTAATTTAATATTTGGTGTACTTTTCCAATACTTATATAATGGATTTGATACACCTAACTTTGAAGAAACCTCCCTCCAAAGCCAAAAAGAATTTAAAGTATTTGGTAAATGCGACATTTAAACCTCTTTTTATTAAATTTTATATTGTGTATTATATCCTAAAGATTTTGATATACTACGAAAAAAAGCATAAGCAAGGATTATAAAAATGGATATGACAATTGAAGATTTAGAATCGGAACTAGAAGAGGTTTTACTAAAAATAGACACAATAGCACAAGATGTTGTAGATAAAAAGATAGACGCTTACCAAGGATTTATGGATACTGAAACTTACAAAAATAGAGTTGTTGAGATAGGAAATTTACTTAAAGAAAAAGGGATTGATATAACTAAAATATAAAAGTTAGTAAATTAAAGTATCTATGGATAAAATTATTATATTTTAGTCTTATAATGAACCACTTTTTCATAAATAGTTTTTTTATTTTTACTCATCTTTTAATATAGTTCTGATATAACGGTTAAATCTAGCCGATAAATAACCACTAGGGCATTTATTGGCTACGATGATTTGTTATACTGTTTTACAACTCTACAAGTTTATTCTTTTTACCTTTTAATTTTTCTACTAAAATAGGTTGTTTTAAAGCTTTTTTGAAATATTTTAATTCTTTTTTTAGTATTTCTTTCGTCTCACCAAAAGGAGCTACTGCAAGTTCAGTCCAAGATTCTATTTTTCCTTTTTTTGAATAATACACCTCATGTATTTCAAATGATTCTAATCCAGTTTGTTTGTCTTTTTTATAGATAACTCGATGATTCCAATATTTCATTCTACTAAGCCCATTTAAGTTCAGGTTTAACATGCTTATGAGCACATTCTGTAAGATATGAATTAATCAAGTTTTGATAAGAGATACCTGTCTCTTGTGCTAAACCTTTAAAATAATCTATTGTACTCGTTTCTATACGGATGGAAATTTGTTTTTTAACATGTTTAGCATATGGATTTTTTATAGAATTACTAAAATCATATTCTTCTCTCATGATAAACACTCCTTATAATTTTTAATTTCTGATTTTGTAGCTTTTCTTGCAGAAATAAGACGGATAATATTATTTTCATCTTTATAGCAATGAACAACTGTAAGTATTTTTAAACTACAACTCAATCCAAGTAAGATAAATCTGTCTTCACTTTCTGAATGGTCTGGGTCAAAAATTAACCTTGCATTATCATCATCAAAGACTGATTGTGCTTCTTCAAATGATACTTTATGTTTTAGTAAATTTATTTTAGCTTTATTTTTGTCCCAATCAAATTTTATTGTATTCATAATTATATTATAATGATATTTTCATTTTATGTCAAATTCGAATGGAGTATAACGGTTGAGTCTAGCCAATAAATGACCGTTAGGGCATTTATTGGCTACGATGTTTTGTTATCTTTTTTTGATAAATAATTTCCTATAATATACACTGCATTGCAAGTATTTCCTTGACTACTATGTAAATTACATTGGTCTTCTTTATCTTTAACATCAATAGTAAATGTACCTATAATATCATAATTCTGTTTTAATAATTCATTTTCAAATTTACTCAATTCGTCATTTTTATCAAGTTTTATATCCCAATAAGGAGTAATAAATACCAGACCTATACCATTATTTATATTATTATTTAACATTGAATTTTTACAATCATTAGTAGCTTCATTTAAATAATATTTTATATCATCTTCAAAATTATTGAAATTTTTAATCTTAGTATTGAAATGTAGCCATTGATGTTTAGCTTCAATTATATATTCAATTTCATCTATAGAAAAATATAAATCTATTCTTCCATATTTTTTTTCTTTGCCTTTTGTTGCTGTATATTCTTCTAAAGCATAACCACCTAATTTCCATATAGCACCAGCTAAACAACTGATATTTGCTCTTTCATTGTACCAATATAAACTATCTGAAAATTCACTATCCTCTAGGTAGTCTCTATTGATTTTTTGCCATTGTTTTAAAATATGACTCCAAATCTGAACTTCTTCTATTTTATCATTTAACTGAATCTTTGTTTTAATTCCAATCATATAATTCCTTGTAAGATAACGACTGAATACAAAAATATGTTACCTACTTTTGTACTGTTTTGAGTTTTACAATGATAGCCAAATATCTCTAGTTTTAAAAGCTTTTTTCGGCTTGAGGTAACATATTTTTGTTGCTACGATTTGTTAAACATTTTACTTTATTAAAAATTCTATTGCTTTTATAAGTTCATCTTTATACTTATAAATATCTTCTATATTTTCAAGTTGATACTTTTTACCACTTTTGTCATCAACTCTAATTTCGATATATTTTATTGAATAGTTAAAATGTAATCTTGCTATCCATTTTCTATTATTATCATCTAATAATATTCCAAAATAACTTTTGGTATCTCTTTGAGCCACTCTTTTAAGTTCTATTGATTGAGCTAAAATAGATTTTACAATAAAATAACCTTCTAATTCTTCTTCTGTTGTTACAATACCATTATCATCTTTTTGTGGTATATTTTCAGTTGGTTGAATTTCATCTTCTTGATTTAATTTATCGTTTAATGAATTTATTTTTTGAGATACTAAATCTGTGATTATTTCTGAAAATGATTGTTTAACATATACTTTAAATTCATCAACAATATTTTGTCTTAATGGTTTTGAAATAATTTGCGAAGCAAATAGTTTCACAAACTCATCACTTGGATTCTTAACTTCATTTTTAAATATATCTTTTATAGCACTAACATACTTTTGAACACCTGCCATGTTTAAAATATTTTCAACATCAAAGTTTTCAAATTTAAATTTCTCTAACTCTTTTATATCTCTTGATTTAAGTTCTAGCATATTGATAGTTAAAAAAGGTTTTTCATCCATAACATTTGGCTTTGCTAAATCTGAATAAAATAAATATTCTACTCCATTTGTTAAAATAGCAAATTTACTATCTGTTACTGTAAAATATCTTTCAAGTTGTGATTTATGTCTATCTAGGTTTTCTGTATGTGTTTTTGCTTCAATCAGTATAATTGGTTTATCATTAATTACTATTGCATAATCTACTTTTTCACCTTTTTTCTTTCCAATATCTGCTGTAAATTCAGGTATAACTATACTTGGGTCAAATATATCAAATCCTAAAATATTCAATAAGGGTAATATAAAAGATGTTTTTGTAGCTTCTTCAGTTATAACATTTACTTTGTTTTTTTCAATTCTATCTGATAACTTTTGTATCTGATTTTCAAACTCCATTTTTAACCGTCCTTTTGTTTAACGACCGACTTGAGAAATAAATGCATTTCAATCAGTTCTTTAACTTTTATAAATTTCTTTTGCAGTATAGCTCAAAAACTCTGAAAAAGTCGCTGAGGGCATTTATTTCTCTCCAAGGTCTTGTTAGATATTTAACTTTTAAAATAATCTAGTGCTTCTTTCTTAATTCCATCTTTATATTTATTTTCAATTAAAAAATCGACAATAGAATCACTATAACATATTATTTTATTTTCAGGTTTTTTTATAAATTTTGCAACAAATTTTGTAATTAATATATTTGAAATATATATATATTCATTAAGGTATAAATCTAAAATACTTATTACAATTGATTCAATAATTTAATTTTCTTCTGTAAAACATACTTTTCTCATTTGTTGAGAATCTACTGAAATTACTTGAATTGATTGATTATTTTTATCAATATTTATTTCTATGCTTGTACATCTTGGATAAAGTACACCTTTTAATGAGTTGATTTGTATCATAATATTCTCCATTGATTGTCTATCTAACTATTTATTCAACATCATTATATATAGATTAACCTTAACATCTATATTTAACTATCATCATAAATAATAGTTAAAAAATGATTTTTTATTAAAACTATGTCAATATGACAGATAATTAAGGGTTTTTCTAAAATTATCTCAATTTTCTTAAATATTTAACGATAGTTAATTATTATATAGCAAAATAACTATCAAAAATGAGTGTTAATTATTCAAAATCTTACATAACACTCATTATGATGCTTAAAGTAAAAATGGCATTATAAAAATTAAAAGAATCACTAATTAAGAATAGATAAGAAAACTAAAATTTAATTTTAAATCTTAAATGGTATAATCGCGACATTAATTTATATATTTAAAGGTTTATTATGGCTCAAACTATAACTGAAAAAATATTCTCAGAGCATGTTGGCAAAGAGGTTTTTGCTGGTGAAATTATTCGCTCAAATATCGATATGGTTATCGGTA
>Ga0256824_10001103_pt1 | contig 10435 bp, 9 predicted proteins | sample CV67metaG_FD_191570 | JGI IMG/M metagenome (GOLD analysis project Ga0256824, IMG submission 191570) | Hydrothermal vent microbial communities from East Pacific Rise, Pacific Ocean - CV67 | ecosystem: Environmental > Aquatic > Marine > Hydrothermal vents | place: Pacific Ocean: East Pacific Rise...
CCCTACTTTTAGCCCCAAAGAAGGCAATATGATTTTCTATGAAAGGTTTATAGGTAATGTCGATGCCCAAGTCATTGAGTACCATAGAAGCAGGATCTGCAGAAAACCTATAGGCTCTAAGCTGCAGGTCGAGTAGCCAGTTGTCTCTAAACTCTGGCTCTCTTTTGTCACTGTAGATGAGGAACTTGCTCTCTTTACTCGCTGTGAGTACTTCATGCTTGATGCTAAACTCGTTGTTGTCTATGTAGAGTTTTGTTGCTTCTGTTTCTAGTGCATCATACTCTTCTTTTAACTCTTTTTCATCATACCAAAAAATGATATTGTGTTTTTCAAAGAGCTCCGAGAACCTATCGTTTAAGTTTGTTTGACTCATATTTATACATCTAGTCTTTCTTGTAGTTTACGCATCTCTTTTTGTGCATTTTTTGTTGCAGAGTCTATCATGCTACTATGTTGTTTAAAAAAGTCATTGGCTATTTTTTGTCCCTCTTTTTGTATAGACTGCACTTGCTTTCTTAGTGCTTCATCTTGTTTGTAGAGTTTAACTTGTTGTGCTATGTATGTTTGTGCACCTTCTATGCTTTTAGATTGCACTTTTATCTCTTCTTGTAATTCGTTAATTCTTACTATAGCATTTTGCATAAATTCATCATTTAGTTTCAAAATTCTCTCCTATCTTCTCTTTCAAGAACAGTTCATCTATCTCCTGATAGTAGCTATCATCACGCTTATCTATGAAGTTTAAAGTGACCTGTTCTTTAAACAGTGCCTTTATCTCCAAGATAGTCTTATATGAATTTTCATTGCTTCGTATGAAAACATCTTTAGGAACTCTTCTATGTGTTACCACTTCTCTTGCTGTTGCATACTCGAAACATACATCAGGATGGTTGTAGAGGTAAACTATCTGTATATTATAACCTCTTTTTAGTAATCTCTCTATATTTTGCTTTGCCTGTCCCAGACTGGCAAGGTTGGAGTCGAGTATCATAGAGTAGTGTTGTTTCATGGCATAGTTAAACAGTTCACTAAAGCCACGACTAGAGACTTTTTGGAAACGGTCAGAGTTTTGACCATCATAACCTACAGGTGCAAAAAACTTTCTAATCTCATCGGTATCTATGTGTAGTATGTTCTCTATCTCTTCTTTAAGGTAGATGGCAAATTCTGTTTTACCTACACCACTCATACCTGCAGTAAAGACTACGGTCTTCTCTTCAGAAGCCACAATGCCTTCTGTATAGCTTTCTAAAAATCTTTTCTTATGCTCATTAAAATAATCTATAGCTTCTATTTCTATCTCACTCATTTACACAACTTTTTATCAAACTCAAATAATACTTCTTTAAATTTACAGTAATTTACCTTGACTCCATCATCGAGGTCTATCTCTATTCTACTTTGAGCAAAAGAGGTCAGAGTCTCTCTGTCAAACTTGATGATCTCATCTAGGGTTTTGTTTATCTTCTCTACGGACTTACTGGCTCTGCTTCTCTGCGTTGCACTGTTAGAGGCATCGTCTGCTTCTCTTTGGGCATTTTCTTTGCTGGCTTCTAGCTTGGTCATGTACTCTCGCACATAGCCATTTTGTACAGTGGCGAAGATGTCAGAGGTGTATCTGTGCATATACATCAGACTCATGAAGCCTTTTTTAGGCGATGCAACCATCCAGTAGATAGGTCTTTTTTTGTAGCGTTTGATGTGATCTTCGTAGAAACCTTTTACGAAGTACTTTCTTAGTGTCACACCAAGTGAGCCTTCTATGAACACTATGTTCTCACTCAAGCTCTCTTCTCCAAAGACTGTTTTGACAAAGGCTACAAAGCGTGAAGCGATGTCGTCTGTAAAGTAGTCATCTTCTAGTACAGGGATGACATTGTCATCGTCTATCTCAAAGGTCGTACTACTCGGTACTTCTTGACCTATATTGGCTATGAGCAATCCATCAGAGTCTAGCGAATACCTACCAAACATCACACCCACAGCATAACTTATGAACTGTTTCATGATCTCATCGGCTTGAAACACAAGCTCACCCTCAACTATCTTGGCTTCATTTTTAAGTATGGTGATGTCTTTTAGTTCTACTTTTTCATCAAGTTCATCTTGGAGTTCATAGATGTCTATCAAGAGTCTGTTGAGTTCTTCTTCGTTTTCATGTAGAGTGTTAAACTTCTCTTTCCAATAGTTGCAGTAGCTTGTGTAGGCTGTTTCCATTTTAGTGTCTGATTTATGTTTTATGAGTTCATTTTTTATAAAATACCAAGATGTTTCATTACTGTCCCATTCTTCTTTTGAAATATCAATATTCTGTTGAGTTAGAGTTTCAATGTGTTGCTTGTGAACATCTACTGCCGGAAGTATAATGGGAAGATTTTTTATATTTCCAACTTGAAATGCTAGTGTCGGATTTAAAATCTTTAAAAAATAAAATGATAATTTTGATGATAAAAAAGATACCATATAATTATAAAGTTTGTCATTAACAAATAAAGACATTCCATTGACATCAAAAATAGAACCTTGTTGTAAAGCTCTAACTCCAAATGTTTTATTACTCAGCAAAGTCCAAGTTATACTCTTTTTAAAATAATGTTTTACGGACCTTGGAATATTTGGATTTTTTCCAATTAATGACTTTCTAATATCTTGTCCATCATTTTCCCAATTAATTATAAAATCTTGATTACCATACCATTTTCTGAATTCACCTCCTTTGTTATAAGGAAACCATTTTTTTTTACTTAGTAAAGCTTCTTTCCCATTTAGAGACTGTAGTTGTACCTTTTTGTAATTTACTTCAAACCAAAATCTCAAAAATAAGTCATTGTTTCCTGTTCCTAAACCAACTCTAGGTTCTGAAATTGAGTCTATAGTATTACCATTATTGAATACATCACGAACTGTATTTTTGATTGAGTAAGATAAAGGTGTTCCTGAAACTTTAGAAAAGTCTTCTTGTTTAGCTTCATATCTATTATCAGGATTAAAAAACGCTTGCTCTTTTTCACTGCTGCTTTTGTAGTCTGTTAGTCTTATGTAGGTTGGCATTTTAGTTGTCCTCGTATTGCATTATCGTATTATAAATTTCTATTCCATATTTTGTTAATCTATACTTTTGTTTACTGCTTTTTGGCTTATTAGGAATAGTCATCTCAATAATATTTTTTTCCAATAATGGAACAATATATGCCTTTCTAAAGTATTCACTATTTTTTAAATTCATTTTATCTTGAAGATCTTGCCTACTATACTCTTTGTTATTTTTCATCAATAATATTAATTTTTTTACTTCCATGCTAACATCCGTGGTAACTTCCATGCTAACATCCGTGGTAACTTTCCCATTTAGAAAAAAAGTTAATGTTACCCCATGCTTATCATTTGTCCACATTGGTGTTTTGAGTCCAAAATCTTCACATCTTTTACGAATCAACAATCCACCTCTCCCTAGTTTTTCCATATATTTTCTAGTGTAAAGAGTATGTGCAATATCAGGATTTCTTAAAATTGATAATTGTCCGCTTGTGATATTGTCGATTGTAATACCATCTAAAAAATTACCAGAATTATATATCTCAATTCTATTTGAAAATATTTGAACTAAAATACTACCTCTGAAATCTGCATAATCACGATGAGCAAATGCATTCACCAACCCTTCTCTTAATGCATCAAGAGGATATAGTGATTTTTCTTCTCTTGCTAAGCTCTCAGAATTAAACTTTGTTTGTGTAGGAGTATTTCGTTTAATAAAAGCAAATACATTTTCTAAATTTTTCACTATGGGACCACTAAAAGTTTGCATATCTATATAGTTGTCATCTACTTTGTCATCTTTATAACATACTGCTTTTACTCTTACTTGAGAAAATCTTTTAGCTGGGTTTGTGCAAAATAAAACATCACCACCACAAGTAAGTCTTCCATATTTGATAAAACCTAAATACTCTAACATTTCTATTGAGGTATCATTTCTTGAATATGTTAAAATTTTATCATGTTTGTCTGAGCGAATTGTTGCTCCTATTTCATTTTCATCTAAATCACGTGTAATATCCGCATCAGAAAATCGTCTTTCCCATCTTTCTGGCTCAATTTGGCGACGCATTATCATATCACGAATGGTATCTATGTTAGCCTGAATAGTCATTTCTCCTGAACGAATAAAAACACTATTGTCATAAGCATAAGGAATATCAGAACCAGATGGTACTTCAATAATTAAAATTTGTTTATCTTTCAATATTTCTTCTTCAAAAGAAACTAAAGCTTTGGGAGTTAATTTTTCAATAATTGATTTTTCTATTTCATTAATATCTAAGCTATTTTTAATACCTCTAATATCTCCATTATCATCAATACCAATTATAATATATCCACCACCTGAGTTTAAAAAAGCACATATAATCTTCCCGATAGAATCAATATCTTTATATACAGCTTTAAATTCAATGTTCTGATTTTCACCTAAAGAAAGTATTTCTAAAATATCATGTTTTTTCATTATAAACTTCCTTTCTTTTCTATAATATTATTTTTTAATTCATCAGGATTATTGAAATTTTCTTCTAAAAACTTTTCAACTTCTTGAAACCTTGAGAACTGAGATGAAGCAAATAAATAAGCTTCTTCATCAGTAGTATATTCTTGTACCCAATTACCAACTCTTTTATCTAGAGGTTCAATTTCCAAAATAGCATCTTCATACATCTCTATAACTTTTAAATCTGAAATTGATTTAGCTTCTTTCCATAATTGTAATTTTTCACGATCTTCTTTTGTTTTGTATCCAAGGTCTCTAAGAAACCTTCGTGAAAAAACCACATTACTGTGAGCTAAAAGCCAACGAGGTTTTTTTAACTCAATAGCTTTTTTTAATTCAAGATGAGTTATAGATAAGCCACTACCATCTTGTCCACTTCCATAGTTCGTAGTAATTAGTCCTAAAAACAAATCACATTGTTCAACAGCATTAATACAATTCTCAAATGCTGTATTGGTTGAAGAAACTGGCAATGTCCCTTTATGTGACATCCATACATCGTATCCAAAAGCAGTTAATATAGTATAAATCCTCTCCAATAACTCTTCTATACCATATACGGTAGAGGAAACCATTACTACAGGTCTTTTTTTTGATTGCATCATAATAATCCTCCTCTATTACATAGTTTATCGGGCATAAGCACATTAAAAGTACCCATCTGATTACTTCTTCCAAACACAAATCTACACGCTGAAGCACTTTTGTAGTTTATTAGCTTTATGTATGTTGTCATTTAGTTGTCCTCCAAATGTTGTCTAAAATATCGTTTACCAGATGCAGTAACATCATATATCCCTAGACCTTCAGTTAATGCATTTTGTACTTTTACATATCCACTACTTTCAAAATCATTTATGAGACTGTCTATTAGTAAAGTTTGACATTGAAGTTTTTTTGCGTAATTACTACTATAAGTAAGCTCACCATTTACGACTAAGGCAATTAAGTTTTTATATATTTCTGGCAATGCAGGAATAAAGTGTTCAGCATATCTTATAACCCCAAAATCATTAAATTGAACCATGGGAAATGTTCCCCTTAGAAGTCTTGTTATCTTTAATAGATAAGCATCTTCTAATATATCAATAATCTCGGAAAGTTCTTCCTGTGTAATTTGTAAACGCGATGCAATATCGATAAGTTCGTTTTCCTCAACGAATAAATTATCATTTTCAAATACATGATCTCCAATAGCTTTAAAAACAGATGCATCTAAATCACTTAGTCCTTGCACATACACTTTTTCAATTGCAAATGTAGGCTTGTCTCCTAGTGGTGGTTTTTCATACACGCCAAATATCGATGCAAGTATTTTATGGAAACTATCATCATAGCTATCTATATTATCAATAGTTTCCCATACAGTAGTTTTCAAAACTTCTGGAACTTCCAATCCCATATCAATAATTAAGGGGATAACTTTAGTATTTTTTTCTATTCTCTTAATAGCTGCTGCATTTAACTCTTCTCTAACCCATGGCTTTTGAATACTACTATGGGAAAGTACAATAATAAATGCATCCGCATCACTAATACCTTGTTCGAAGATCTTATCAATAAGGCTATCACCTATATTAATTTCCCATTGATCTACCCATGCTTCAACACCATTACTTCTAAGCTTGGTAGCAAAATCAATAACAAAACGATCTTTATCTTCTGAGGCGTGGCTTATGAATACTTTAGGTGTTTCCATTTAGTTTTCCTTGCTTATATGTTTTGCTTCAAATTTGTCTATAATATTTGAAAGACGCTTTAATAAATCATCATAAGTCATAAAATCTACCATATTAGTAGTTTGTTTTCTAATAATACTAAAATCAAAATGTTGTTCGTCTATAAAGTCATTATCTCTACCCATTATTATCATTGCTTTTGGATTAATAACTTTAATTCTCATGCCAGCAGGGAGCATACTGTGATATTTTACATTAAGTTCTTTTTCGCCCACTATACCCCATTTATTAAGATGAAATATATATTTTTCTACTTGCATGATAGTTCCAGAGAGATCCTTTTTAGGTGTATAGTTGTCTCTATATTTCCTCTTGTACAAAAGGACATCTTTAAAAGGCTTTTTTATCTCTATAATATCCACATTACCATTTGCATCTATCAAACCAAAATCAATTTTTCGAGTTTTTGGCGTTGATGGGTCAGTATAATAATCTTTAACAGGCATCTCTTTAATCACTGCAATATACTTTGGAAAAAGCAGTAATACAAATTCAATAATTATCATTTGCCAATCATACTCACTATATGAATCTGAATCTTTAAGCATGGCTTCTACAGAATGTTTAATATATTTATATTTTTCTAATTCATATGTTCTTAATAGTTCAACTTTTATAAGTGGTTTTTCAATTTTATTACCAGACAAGTTATCTGCTCTTTTTTCTTGTTTATTAAAATGTTTTTCCAGTTTATCTTCAGCATCTGTTGTGGTATGTAAATAATCTTTAATAATTTTTGAAATTCTAGACTGAGCAAAATATTGTAATGTAGTGCTGGTAGGAAATAATTTTTGCAACACTTCAAATTCATCTAGGGGTATTGCATTATTCTTTCCCCCACCAATTACGATAGGTTCGTTTACTAATTCATCTATCTTATTGAAAATTGAAATATTATTTATTGCTAAAAAAGTCTTTTTCTCAATTTTTAATTCTTGGTGCAAGAACAAAGTATTCGTGAGTTGTAAAATATCTTTATCTATTTCATAATATTCATCTTTTTGTGTTCCAAGTAAAAATAAATAGTATTCAACTTCATCATTCTCATCTTCAATCATTTCTATTAAATTTTCTCTATAAAAATAAAATGATTTCTTTGCTAATTGAATCCCCTCTCCCTTGGAAAAAGCTTCTTTTATCCAATTCTTTTGAGTATAGTCAGGCTCATACTTTAATACAATTTTTTGCTCTTGTTTAGTTATTTTTATCATATTGATTTCCTAATACAGACAAACAAACAAATTAGTATTATTTATATTCTCTGCTTGAAGTTCCATTGAGTATTCGCTTGTCATACATCTTCTCCTGTGGAAATAATAACTCTAAATCTGGGATTGTATTCCCTGATAGGTTCTTCGGTAAATATTTCTATCTCATTAACTTCATAGTATTCTATTGATTGTGATATCTTTTCAAAATCTTGCCACTCTTCATCCATTTCAAAGCCATCTATACTTGGTATAGCCTCAAGTTCCTGCCACCCTTCATCGCTTTCTAATTCTTCTCGTGTATAGAATTGCATTTCATCTATATTTAAATCTTGTCCCATTTCACGTAGATAGGGAATAATATCTTCTTCATTTAATAAATTACATAGTACTTGATGCCATGGCAATGCAGGTAAATGTAAATCATTAAAAGTTGGGATATGCCACCTAGTGACTGTAGGCGATCGATGAGGAGAAAAATGATTTCGAATATAATCAGCTTGAAGCATTGTACATCCATGATCTCTTAAGGCATTATGTCGAGGTACATAGTTATAGAGTAAATACATAGGTATACCCCCAATACTTGATGCGTAATTAATAAGATCATCAACTTGATATCCTGTACTTCCAGGATGACTGATTGCAGTATATTTTAAATTACTATAAAGTAATTTGGCTTGTGTTGGCAGTTTCACATATCCAGATGATGTTTGAACTATGAGTTCAATATCATTTCCATTGGTACGTTCATCTATCGCTTCATCAAGAGACAAAGAATAATCTGTACATCTTTCTTGAAAACGTCTTAATGAAAATAAAATATTTTGAGTAAGTGTCGTTTCATAGATTCTGAGACCTCTCCTTGTACGAGCAAACTTAATACGTTCCCACGTTTCAAAAGATAATCTTTCTAATTCTCTACAAATATCACAGCTCATCTACTCACCTTTCTCCAACACAAACGCCACAGACTGAACAACCTCACCACCTATCTCCTCAAATGCCCTAGCACCCAAATGCACCAAAGTATCTATGCGGTGATTCTCTATGATTTTAACTCTTAGTTTTTCGTAGGAGCTTAGGAACATCCAAGAGTGTTGGTTTATCATAGACATGAAGCCGTGTATTTTTGTAAGTTCTAACGTTCGCTCCATAAACACAGCAAACAAGTCTGACTTGCTGTCTGGGTAGCGTCTTTTTACAAAATCACTGAGCTCTTTGTTCATCCCTTTGCTTCCCATGTAGGGAGGATTGGTCACTACACAGCTAAACTCTGAAGAGAGTATCTGCTTTTGGAGGTCATACTCTGCACTAGTAGCACCTAAAAGCCCTTCTGAGCTTTCATCTAGATCGGTAGATACCAAGAGTGACCCAAAGTTTTTAATGCCTTTAAAATCGCTGTATTCTTTTAGCTCAATCACATTGGCTTTGGTAGGATTTTTGAAAAAGCGTCTGTAGTAGAGCCTGGACTTCATCGCTAACGCAAAGTTAGCTAGTGTCGCTGCTCTTTTGTCTATGTCACAACCAAAAAGATTATTCTCTAGGATGAGTGAAGGGATCTCACTTTTACTGTAACCTTGCTCTTCATAGATATGTGTTAGCAGATCAAAAGCATACGTCAGTACATGCCCAGACCCACAGCATGGGTCTACGATGCTTAATTCTTCAGGTTTAGTAATGCGTAAAAAATTTTCATTTTCTTCATCTGGTTCTATGTAGTAACGCATATGCTCTTTGAGGCTTGAGTCTGGATTGTTCAGCATCCAGAGTTTCCCTAGAGAGTTTTCTACCATATACTTAACTATCCAGTGAGGAGTAAAAAGCTGGGTAGCAGCAGGGATGTTGCTTGGGGTGATCTTTTTATTTTTCTTGAGCATGGCAAAGACATCATCTTTTTTCTCAGAGATGTAAAACTGGTACAACCACCCGATAATCTCAATATCTGCACAACTCTCATCATCCATCACATCTACCACCTTAGCACGAATGGAGTTAGACGAGAGCATATCGTCAGGTAGAAGCAACTCAGTGTAGTCCATAATAGACTCAAACATAAAAGGCATCACTGAAGCGTAGTGGTTACATACAGCGATGAAAAGCATACTATAGGCTTCGTTTTCTGGGTTACTAGAGTTTACACGCCCATCGATGAGATCAAAAAACTTTTCTCTATCTAGGTTTAGTTCATCACTTATCTCACCCTCTTTTGCTTGTGCGAATATAGCAGGGTTTGCTCCCTCTTGTTCTGGAGTGATGCTTGCCACATCTGTAATACCATTGGCATCCATAAAGCGTAGAGCCACCAAACGGTTAAACCAAATATAGGCTATCTCTTCGATGAACTCTTCTTTATGTTCAGCTGTATCTGTTTTACTTCGCATAATCTCTATATGCTTTTTGGCAGACCTGTAAGCTACAGGTAAGTTTTCACTGTCTAAGCCTAGTAAAAACTCTAGCTTAGAAGAGACAAACCCCATCAACTCTACACGTAAAGAGGTGGCAAACTTTTTTAACTTACTCTTATCCATATGCTTCCCTTTATGCAAGTATTTCTGTGTTGTCGTCTATCGCTTTTAAGAGGTTAGACTTTAAGGCTTCTATGTACTGTTCTACATCTTCGCTGCTTTTGAGACGTTGACTCTTAGGTGTTAGAGTTTGAATTTGGACACGTTTTTTACTTGATTTAGAACCATATTCAGGCATCTGCTCTTCTATAAGCGATAGCCCATTTACAAGTATAGTATTGTCCGAACTCAACTGATAGATACTATCTATGACACGTAAGTCTCTTATCTGATCTTGCTTCTCTTGCACTGGACGAATGATGAGATAGCGATTTGACTCTGGTACTTTAGTAAAATGTTCATCATTTTGTAAAGTTTCTATAATCCCATCTAATTTGGCTACAGCCTCTTCTCTTGCTTTCTCTAGCAATGGAG
>Ga0256824_10001104_pt1 | contig 10434 bp, 14 predicted proteins | sample CV67metaG_FD_191570 | JGI IMG/M metagenome (GOLD analysis project Ga0256824, IMG submission 191570) | Hydrothermal vent microbial communities from East Pacific Rise, Pacific Ocean - CV67 | ecosystem: Environmental > Aquatic > Marine > Hydrothermal vents | place: Pacific Ocean: East Pacific Rise...
ATATATATTTATATAATATCAAAATTAAATTGAAATTTATGAAAGTTGAGGATAAAAATAAAACTTTTTATCCTCAGAGGATAGTTTTTATAGAAAACTATTTAACTATTGCAATTTTACTTATCACTTCTGATGGTGAAAGGTGATCTGTTTTCTTACATGTAAATCCGATACCTACTAAAACGATTATACTTAGTAAAAACCCTACAATTTTCTTATTCTTTAATGAATAAATTACTCCGATTAGTGAAAAAAGAACTGACATTACAGCAAACCCTGCTGCTATTAAAAATGATTCATTTACTCTTGCTCCCTCATATGTAACAAGTGTTTGTCCAATTGTAAATATATTCTCATAGAAAATAATTGCTATAAACATTGAAATTATTGAAAATGCTCCAAACATTAATGATTTATGCTTCGTTCTATATCTAGCTAATTGCTCTTCTGTTGTTTTGTCTTTTGCCATTTTGTTATCCACATCCATTTTATAGAATGCTCTCTTTTTGAGATCCTTTTGTATTTTGTCTGTAATTTTAGCATAATAAAATTAATCTAAACTTAAATCATAGCTTATAATATTTTTTCTCTATCTCTTCTCCAAGTATTGGCTTACTATAAAAATAACCTTGAATAATATCACAATCATTCTCTTTTAAAAATTGACTTTGTTCTTCGGTCTCTACTCCTTCAGCTATCGTTTTTAATCCTAAATTTTTAGCTAATGATATAATCACATTAACTATTGCTACATCATTTGAGTTGTTTGGGATACCATCTATAAATGACTTATCTATCTTTAATATATCTACTGGCAACTCCTTTAAATATGCTAATGAAGAATACCCTGTCCCAAAATCATCTATAGCTATTTTTATTCCCATTCCCTTTAAAACTTCTAATTTTTTTATTGCTTCTTCTGGATTAGACATCATCTCACCTTCTGTAATCTCTAACTCTAACCACTCTGGTTTATAATCAATCTCTTCTAGTGATTCTTTTAAATGATTGAAAAAACTATCACTCATAAGTTGTCTAATTGATAAATTCAATGCTAATAAATTACCTTCAAAATATCCCTTGTTGTGCCACTCTTTTGTTTGTTTTAGTGCTGTTTTCATTACCCATTCATCTATCTCTATTATTAGCCCTGTCTCTGTTGCTAATGGTAAAAATAAATCAGGTCTGATCATCTTTCCTTTATGTATCCATCTTATTAATGCTTCTACACCAACTAATTTACCACTTTTAATATCTATTTGTGGTTGATAATGTAATACAAATTCATTATTTTTTATTGCATTTCTTAAATCCTCTTCCATCTTTACTTTTTCATATGCCATCTCTGTCATATCTTCAGAATAAAATTGGCAATTATTCTTCCCTTCATTTTTTGCAGTATACATTGCTACATCTGCATATTTCACTAACTCACCTTTTGTAAGACCATGGTCTGGATATAAACTTACTCCTATACTACAACTAATATAAAATGTGTGCCCCTCTATTGTAATTGGTTTCTTTAACTCTAACAATATTTTAGATGTCATCACTTTTATATCCGCTAAGTCACTAACATTTTCCATTATAATTGTAAATTCATCTCCACCTATTCTTGATAATGTATCATTCATTCTAATATTCTCTTTTATTCTATTAGAAATACTTATTAATACCTTATCTCCAGAATTATGACCCAATGTATCATTAATCTTTTTAAAATTATCTAAATCTATAAATAATAAAGCAACCTTTTTATTTTCTCTTTTTGCTACCTCTAATGAATGCCCTAATCTATCATTAAACAACAGCCTGTTAGGTAAACCAGTCAATGTATCATGATGAGCTTGATAGTCCAGTTTCTCTTCTGTATCGACCTGTTTTGTTATATCTTTCCAACTAATGTATGTAAAAGTTGAATCGTTTAATATTATCTTTTTTAAATATATATTTACCCACTTCTTATTATTCTTATTTGTTAAAAATGTCCATTTAAATTCACATTCATTTTCTTTTTTCATTTTAGTTATCATCTCAAACCATTTTTGATGGGAATCCCGTCCATCTTCTTGAATTACTGGTGAAAAATATAATATATCTCGTCCCAAAATATCATCCTTATCTTTATATCCTAAAATTTCTACTGCTTTTTGATTACATTTTATAAATTTAGTGTCCTGCATGATTAATAACCCATTGGCAGATTTATCGAATAATGTTTCAAATACTTCTGTTTGTTTATTTATTTTAGATATTTTTTCATTAAGATTCTCTTTTAAATCAGATTTTTCTTTTTTATCTCTTCTTATAAGTTTATTTAATAAAAAGAACATTACTGAAACTAATATTAGATATATAGAAAAACTCCATAACATACGCTCTTTTAATTCAGAATACATCAATGTTAGTAAATCATCTTCTTTAATTTCTATATTTATTAATCCTCTTACTTCTCCTAATTTATAATTATAAGCATTATTGTATTTATTTCTTATTTTGGGAATAGCATCCTCTTTTTTACCATGACATTGTAAACAAGATTCTCTAATTATTAGTGGGGATGTGTAGTTATATACATTATTTGTTTTAGTAAGCTTTTCTTCTTTTTTATGATGCCTAAAATAATCCATCATCTTTTTCTCAAATTCATTTGCCATATTTTTTGGATTTCTTGGTCTATCTGAAACAGTTCGTATTATTATTTTACCATCTATCTTTTTTGAGAATGTCTTACTTATCTCTCTTATCGTTTTTACTGGTAATAAATTTACTGTATTCTTATTTATTTCTATATTGTTTTTAATAAAGACTTTCTGGTATGTTTTTCTAAAGGATTTCATAAAGACTGAAAGTGATTCACTCTCATTTAATGCTATTTTTTTCTCTATTTTTTTTATTTCAGTATATTCAACATAACTCTTGACAATCATTCCAAGAAATAATAATATTGAAAATATTATAAATATTTTTTTCATTTTATTCTCCTTTATTATTTGGCATAGTCTATACTTATTCCTTTATCTTCTAACAGAATCTCTACTGCTGATAAACAACCTACATTCTCATCAAAGTCTAAAAACATTGTTCCAGTTTCATTAATGACATTAAGACAATCATAATCAATGAACACAGATAACTCAAAATTCTTATAATCTTTAAACAACATTTTCCATTTCTCTTTGTCTGAGAGACCATTCCATTTTTTTGCAAATTCTAATTCGCTCTTATCCATTATATTCCTTTTTTCATGTTTTTTCTCAAATTACACATAAAAAAACCTTTTATCTTTATCAGAATAATCTATAAAATAATCTTCGTTACTAAGAAAATCATTTAATTCAGTATCTTCGGAATTTAAAAAATCATTTACCACATTTATATTTTTTATTTTCTTATATGTAAACATTCCATAGTCAGAGACTTTTCCAGATAATATCTCTATATCACCTTTATCCTCTCTATAATTATAATATTTCTCCTGAACATAATATTCTCCTTTATATTCGATAAAAATCTTAATATTGTCTTTTTCTTTAACTTTAATAGAAATATTATTTGTTATCATTCCCATTACAGAATATCTAGAGCTACCAATTACAAATCTTTTCCCCTCATTTAAAACATCTCTTGATACAGAACTATCTTCGCTAATTAATTTTAATTTTGTAGTTTTCTTTACAAATTTTACAAATAAAACTTCTCCTTCTTTTATTGTAATTTTAATTAAATATTTGTTTTTTGTTTTTTGTTTTAAGGAATTATCTATCTTTTTAAATGATTTATCTTCATAAATTATAACAGAGTCTTTTAATTCTCCCACATATAAATACAATTCATTAGAATCAGAATTATAAATTATACCTTCTTGAAGTTCAGATGGCTTTATAGCAACAACATTCTTGCTTTCCTCTACCATATCTTCAGACAACATATATTCTTCTTCTTTTATAAATCCATTCTTTGTATACGCATAACTACCAACTATTTTATTATTATCTAAAGTCAATTCACCATTTAAGATATATTTCAGTAAAAATAGCCCTGATTCAGAAGTATCTATACTTTCATTTAAAATTTCACTTTTTATAATTACTCTGCTTCCTCCACTGAAGTTATCATTAACTGTTAATATCCAATCATTAGTTATCTTTGGATAAATCTTCTTACTATCTCTCATAATTGGTTCAAGGTTCTTTCTTGCTGTGGCTAATGTCATCTTTTCCCTTTGTCTTTTATTTATTATAATATATATATGCTTTATTCCTCCTTAACAACTTTATCTTTTTTAATTTTGATATAATTAATTAATATTTCAGGAGAATCTTATGAAGAGAATCAACAAAACAATATCCTTATTTTTACTTTTATCTACACTATCTATGGCTCAATGGGTTCATTTAGCTAATCAACAACCACGTTGGGTAAAAACAACAGTTAATTTTAAAGCTTGTGGAGATAAATCGTATGCATTTATAAAAAAACAAGGGATTTATTCAATGAGTTCAAAATATGCTAAATTATCTGATAATCAAAAACATGTTATTTGTAATAGCGGTAAATATTAATATCCTATGACAGAAGATATAGTTCTTGAAAAAGATCGTGTATATGCTGGTTTTTGGATTAGGTTTCTCGCTTCATTTATTGATTCTTTCCTTTTAGTTGTTTTTTTAGGATTTGTTTTATATCAATTTTTTGGAATAAATGTTGTCTTAGCAGAAATACCTTATGATGAAATCAAATCACATGCCTTACTATATACTTACATTGCAATTCAAAACATATTCCCTTTAATTATTGTTATATATTTTTGGATGAGATATAAAGCTACTCCTGGTAAGATGATTTGTGGTTTAGAAATTATTAATAACCATACTGGTAAAAGAATTGGATTCTTCCGTTCTTTAGTTAGATGGTTCTCTTATATTATATCCATAGCTCCTTTCTTTTTAGGTTATTTCTGGGTCTTTGTTGATAAAGAAAAAAGAACATTTCATGACATCATTGCTGGAACTGTTGTTATTGAAAAACCTAAGAAGAAATGGTAGTTTAAGATTTGATTAAGTTCATATAGATATAATATAATTAAAAGAGACTTTAATGAAAAATATAAAAATATTTGATACTACACTTAGAGATGGAGAACAAAGCCCTGGTGCTTCCATGAACATTGATGAAAAAATACAAATTGCTCTTCAATTAGAAAAACTTGGTGTAGATATTATTGAAGCTGGTTTTGGAGCTTCCTCTTCTGGAGACTTTGAAGCTATTCAAAAAATATCTGAAGCTGTCTCTAAATCTACTATTTGTTCTCTTGCTAGAGCTATTGATTCTGATATTAAAAAAGCAGGAGATTCAATCCTTCATAATAAAAATAGAATCCATACATTTATTGCTACTTCAAAAATACATATGGAACATAAACTTAATATGTCTGAAGATGAAGTTATTAAAAGAGCAATTAATGCTGTTGAATATGCCTCTACTTTCTCTAATGATGTTGAATTCTCTTGTGAAGATGCTGGAAGAAGTGATATTGGCTTCTTGATAGAAATTTCTGATGCTGTAATTAATGCAGGAGCAAAAACAATTAATTTTCCTGACACTGTTGGATTTATGTTGCCTCAAGAGATTGGACAACTTATTAAAACTCTAGATTCTTTTATTAGTGATAGAGCCATTATCTCTTCACATAATCATAATGACTTGGGTCTTGGTGTTTCTAATGCTATAGAAGCCATCAAAAATGGTGCTACTCAAATAGAATGCACAATTAATGGTATCGGCGAGAGAGCGGGTAATTCTGCCCTTGAAGAGATTGTTATGATTCTTGAGACTCGAAAAGATATTTTTAAAGAATATAGCACTAATATAAATATTAAAGAAATATTCCCTACCAGTCAACTTGTATCATCTATTACAGGAATGAAACCTCAAGCCAATAAAGCTATTGTTGGTGATAATGCCTTCTCTCATGAAAGTGGGATACATCAAGATGGAATTCTTAAAAACAAATCTACTTATGAAATAATTAGTCCTGAATCCATTGGTAAATTTAAAAATGAAAATATTGTTTTGGGTAAACTTTCTGGAAGAGCTGCTTTCAAAAATAAAATTACTGAACTTGGATTCTCTTTAAGTGATGAAGAAATAAATATCAACTTTTTGAAATTTAAAGAATTAGCTGATAAAAAGAAAAATGTTTTTGATAATGATATTCGTGCTCTTATTATTGGTGAAATGAAGAATATAGATTCTATATTCTCTTTTTCTAGTGTTGATTTTGATAATTGTGGTGTTATTGTATCCATTATTAAAGACAATGAAACACTTATCGCTTCTATTGTAGGTAATGGGACTATTGACTCTATTTTTAAAAGTATTGATTTTATTTCTAAGATAAAGGGTGAACTGATTGATTATCAAGTTAAATCTATTAGTGAAGGTAAAGATTCCCTAGCTAAAGCTATGGTTAAAGTCTCTTTTGATGGTAATATATATACTGGAAGTGGATTGAAAGTAGATACTTTGGATGCTTCAGCTATCGCTTACATCTCGGCATTAAATAAATATTTAAACGATAAATAAATATCTTTAAACTATTCTTTTTGCTATCTCGATAAATAAAATAAATATAGTTGTATATAAAATTGTATTTGAGATTATTTTTAAATTTTTACGATTAATTAATTCTTCTTCTGGGTCTCTTAGTTTAACGACTTTTAATTCTTTTACCATTTATTAACTCCTCATTTCTTCTTTTGATTGCTTTTATCTCTGTTAATGATTTCTCATAATCTTTTTGAAGAGATCTATGTTTACTTTCCATATGCTCCCTTTCTTTTATAATGTCTCTCTTATCTTTCTCTAACTTTCTAATTTCATCATCTTTTTTAAGTATGTTCTTTTCTAAAATATCGTAGTGTTTGAGTTTTTCTTTATTCCTTTCTATCCTTGCATCATAAACTTTTACTTCTCTTGTCAACTTATGTATCTTTTTTATATTATCTAAATTATTTACCTCTTCTGAAAACAATCTATTTTTTAATGACCCAACAATTTGTGAAAAAACCATTGACATTAATAAAATTATTAAGACTATTGCTGCTCCGATAGCATATTTCATCATCAGTTCTGGATTGTTCTTTACTTCTTCCAATAGTATTTGAAATGTTTCTAATTCTTTTGTTAAATCCATAGGTCCCTTCTGATTTTTTTTATTTTATCTTTTTATTCGTTCTTTTTCTTATTCTTTTTGTTATTTATGACTCTGTATATAGTAATAATACCCTTTTTTGAACTCTTTCTTATAATCTGAATCCCTTCTTCTTATAGTGACTTTACCAGTTTTTGCTGTGTGGTATCCATCCTGAAACCCTTGACTACTGTATGATCTATTAGATACTCTACCACAATTATTATATCCTTCATTCCATCCTTCTAAATAAGTCTGGTTCTCTCGATATCTTTTTTGATTCTTTTTATATGTTCCCTTTTTTGTACTACATCCATGGCTATATGCTTTCATATAGTAGTTTCTTTTATCTGTAGTATTGTTTTTTGTTATTTTAGGTTGTTCGTTTGAACAACCAGAGATTATCAGCATACTTATTATTAAATAGATATATTTCATTATTTTGTTAATATAAAATCAACACTTTTCTTATTAATACCTTTTACACTTAGTGTATCAGATGACCTCAATGTATCATAATAAAACTTACCATGCTCTTTTTTTAGTCTATATCCATTATTTAAAACTAATTCATCTTTTTTTGTTATACCTAACTCTTCCATTTCTAATGTATCTAATTCTGGTATGATTACATATCCAAGCACTTTCATATGTTCTTCTGTTATATATATCTCCCCTTTACATGAAAAATCTTTTTGTTCTTTATAAATTTCTATTATAGATGGCTTATCTTCTTTAAACTCTATAGTTATTTCACAAGTATCATCTTTACATTCTCTTTTAGATCTTACTACTTCAGTTTCTGAAACAAAATAAGCTCCTTCTTTTGAACAATTGTTTTTAACTTTAATATAGAATCCCGTTCTTTCTTTTATATCCATTAATATTTTCTCTTCTGAATATTTTCTAGATTCCTTTATTATTGCTTTCTTTGATACATTTATATATTCTTCTATCTTGTCAAGAGGAAGGTAAACACTTATTATCTTTAATAAAATAATAAAACCTACTATTCCCCAAATCCATCCTAATAATTTAAATATATCTTTCATTTGTTTATTTTATATCTCTAACACATCTAATATAACTTTTTGAGCTTTCACTCTTCTCATATCTTAAAGCATCTGTCGTATATACTACATATGATTTACCATTACTAGATATTGTTGACGACCAGAAATTACCTCTTAAATCATCTTGAAATAATACTTTACCTGTTTCTCTAAATTCTCTTTCATTATATATAATTTTAGAATTTAGTTTTTGATGAAATTCTTCTTTCATATTATGAACTGCCATTAATTCACTTGATGTTGGTAGTCTCCAATCATATAATCCAGCATAATTTAAATTAGAGCAATATCTCTTTGCATATGAAAAAGAACCTGTCTTTCCTGTTGTTTGATTTCTTTTATATGCTCCCTGTTCTTTATCAGTATATGTCATATCTTGCCACATTAACTTTCTATCTTCCTGAACATATGTTTTATCTAGATGATATCCTTCAAATATAGGCACAACCTTAGCATCAACAGGAACAACACTCCCTCCTGCCATTAACATTGTTGCTGATATTGCAGAAAGTGTAAATAGTAATTTTATCTTTTTCATTCTTCTTCTCCTTTTTTAGTTCTTTATTTTATCCTCTTATTTTATCTTTTTCTTAAAATCTTGCGTTGGACTTCTATTTTCATCATTATTTAAGTTATTTAGTGCTATAATATATTTATAAAAGGAAGAAAATGATTAACCTAAATAACTTAAAGCAAACATTTGAAAAAAATATATTAGCTATGGATATCTCAATTTCAATAATTCAATATGATGATTTTATTTCTAAAATTAAAGAAATTACAAGTCAAGAAATTAAAGAAGCAATTAATCAAGATAACCTTAATGAAGCTTTATTTAGAATCTTTGGTAATGAAATCCCTTCATTAGTAATCTTACTTAGCAGCAATTATGTTGAAAGAATCAAACTATCTTATTTAAAAACACTTATCGACACTGGTATTTTAGATTTATATATTGAAGATAAGGTAATTGAATATTCTGACAAAGTTAAAGCAATAGCTATTGATATGCATATTTTAAAAAACATTAATTTTAATTCTCTTTTTATAAATTTAAAGGTTCCTTCTTTATACAAAAAAGATATATCTTTCATGAAAGCGAAATTATTTTTAAAAAATAATGAAATAGATTCTGATATTTCAATTAGAAAAGAAGAACTACGAATAGAATTATTAAAATTTCATTTTCAACGAATCGAGCTTCTTAATTTAAGCTCTTTTGGAATCTATTTAACTCAAGAAGAAATAACTAAAATTAAAGAATATGCTCTTAAAAAATTTGATATAGATATGTTCTCTGGAGAGCCATTTAATTTATTTAGGGGATTAAAAAAGTCTCATCTAGGATTTCTTAGCAAAGACTATATTGGAGGATTTATTTGCGAGCATTATGTTTCTGATCATCATAAACAAGAGATTATAAAAGAGTTGGGGAGATATTCTGACTTTACAGCTTTTTTTCACAAGCAACCTTATGAATTTTCAAATAAGGCCTATAAACAATTACTTTTAAATAAAGACTATTTCATTGAGAATCAAGATAACATTCGTCGTGCTTCCAAAACTCATAGTGATTCTTGTATTTTACTTTTTAAAGATGGTGAGATTAATTTAACTGAAATTTTAAATGTGATAAGATAACTCCAAACTGGAGGAATCTTAAAGATAAATGCTTTCGCTATATTCATCTTTATTTTGTAATTGGACTCTTCCATCTTCAGAAGAAATATCGCAATTATATTTATCAAGAACTTCTTGAAGCTCTACTTGACAATCATATAAAGAATTATCATCATCTATATATAAATAATTATGCTTTGTAATCTCCCCTAGACTATCAATTGATTTCCCATTATATATTAGGTTATGAGTTAAAGCAATCTTCTTTGCTACTAATATAGCGTCTTTTTCTTCTGTAAATGTTCCTTCATATGCCATAGCATAGTCATCTCTTTCATATGAAGCACAATTTGCTATATCTATTTTTGTTCTATCTCCACCTGGGAAGATTATGATGTAATCATACATTGTTATTCCTTATTTTAAGTTACTTTTGTTTAGAAAGCATAAACTGTTATAGATGCTTTATAAGAAAAAGAGTATATTCTTTCAGAACTAAGAAGGTTCATTTAAAACTACTCTTCAATCCATTCATTATTAACTAAT
>Ga0256824_10001105_pt1 | contig 10425 bp, 7 predicted proteins | sample CV67metaG_FD_191570 | JGI IMG/M metagenome (GOLD analysis project Ga0256824, IMG submission 191570) | Hydrothermal vent microbial communities from East Pacific Rise, Pacific Ocean - CV67 | ecosystem: Environmental > Aquatic > Marine > Hydrothermal vents | place: Pacific Ocean: East Pacific Rise...
ACTAATATGTGTTAAAGTTCCACTTAGTGAACCATATATCGCAAAATCATAAGCAGAAAATTTTACAATAGCACGTTGACCTGGGTAGAGAAAAGCAATATCGGCAGGTCTAATTTTTGCTTCGACTAAAAGGTTGTCTTGTGTTGGTACGATCTCAATTATCTCCATACCAGGTCTTACAACACCCCCTACTGTGTTAACTAGGAGCTGGTTAATCGTTCCATCTACCGGAGAGCGGACATCAGTTCGACTCACCTTGTCTTTTCTTGCAACGTTGGTTCTTTTGATCCTTGACATCTCTGCTACAGTCTCATTATATAAAACTTTTGCAGCATTTCTAAACTTGAGTTTTACCTCTTTTACATTGTTTTTTTGCTCTTCAATTATAGAGATCAAACGTGGTATAGAGAGTTTTTTAGACTGCATCTCTCCACGTATATTGCTCTGTTCTCTTTGAAGTTGTAAAAACTCCACTTCAGAGACTATACCTTTTTTTACAAGAGGTCTGTTCAGTGCAACCTCTTGTTTTATGAGTTGGTAATTTCTCTTAAGCTGTGCTATTTTTGCCTCTGTCTCTTTACGCTCGGTTCTTTTTTGCTGTAAACGTCGTGTATAAATAAGAATGTTGTTGTTTAACTGGTCTAAGTTAGAGTAGTAAAGAGACTCCTCCGAACGTACTAATGCCGGAGATTTTTCTCTAATTTTCTTACTTACTTTAAACTTAGCACCTGTAGACTCAGCAAGAAGTCTCATGCTTTTTGCCTCTAGCTCTTCAAATCTTAACTGACTCTCTGCCATACTTGATTCAAACCCTGTACCATCAATTTTAATGAGTATATCACCACGTTTGACACTCTCACCCTCTTTAACAAGAATCTCACTAATAATTCCACCCTCAAGGTTTTGAATAACCTGAAGTTGATTCGATGGAATAATTTTTCCCTGTCCACGAGTTAAAGCATCGATTTCTGCATTATAAGCCCAAACAATTAACCATATAATTACAAGAGCCCCAATCCAGAGCATCGCCCTAGTTTTAAAGTCTGTTTTCATAAGCATTGCAGAACTTACAGAGTTTATGTACTCTAAATCTGCTTCATCTTTTACTCTTAATTTTTTAATATCTTTTTTCTGGTAAGAGTAATCAACAAATTTGTCTTCAAGATTCATTATCTACCCTCTTTTGTGGTTTATTTAATCTCTGTACTACATCACTATGTGAACCATCTAAAATTATTTTACCCTGCTCTAGCAAAATAAGTCTTTTAGTAATACGAAGAAGTGTATTTTTATGTGAAATAAGAAGCATCGTTTTTCCCTGTTTTAGCTTAACAAGGGAGTTTATAAAGTTGTTTTCACTTGTACTATCCATAGAGTTTGTAGGTTCATCTAGCAGTATAATTGGAGCATCTTTTATAAAGGCTCTAGCTATAGAAATAGACTGTTTCTGTCCACCTGAGAGCCCCTCTCCCCTCTCCCCAATTGGCATGTCAAATCCCATAGGGTGAATGTCTACAAATTTTTGAACCCCACTTAAACTTGAAGCTTTTAAAATCACCTCATCACTTGCATCTGGTTGACGAACTATGATGTTGTCTTTTAATGTTCCACGAAATAGCATCGTATCTTGAGGAACATAGGAAATTCCACTACGTAAATCAGCAGGGTCGATCTGCTTTATGTCTATACCATCTATTAAAATAGAACCCTCATCCGGCTCGTAAAGCCCTAAAATAAGTTTTTCAATACTTGTTTTTCCAGAACCATTAGTCCCAATAATACCAATAGACTCACCAGGGTGAATAATAAAGCTAACATCATCTAAAACTTTCTTGTCACTTCCAGGGTAAGAAAAACTAACATTTTGAAACTCTATTTTTCCATCAAATGATGGTCTCTGTACAAATTTTTTCGCATCCTCACGCTCTACTGAGAGTTGCATAATAGAGTTAACTGCCTTATAGGCTGTTTTTGTCTGCTGAAAGTTAGATATAAGTGATGCTATCTGTGCAAGTGGTGCCAACATTCTCGATGCTAACATAACCACTGCAATAAGACCACCCATACTTAACTCTTTTGCACCAATAGCATAAACACCACCAATAATAATTGCTACCGTGTTAAGCTGGACTATAAAGTTTACAAAAGTAGCAATAGAGTTAGAGAGTATTTTTGAACGAAGACCTTTTTGCGCCACATCACCTGTAGCCTCTTCCCACTTCCATTGGGATTGTCCACTAATACCAAGTGCCTTAATTGTCTCAAGGGCAGTTAAAGACTCAATAAGCACAGAGTTTTTACGTGCGGATGCCTCATATGTACTCTCTATACTTCTCTGCATCGGTTTCTCAATTATGAGACTGTACAAAATAATAATAAAAGCACTCATAAGCGGTATATAAACAAGCCATCCACCTAGAATATAAATAATGAAAAGAAAAATTATAGTAAAAGGAATGTCTATAATTGTTGCTATAGAAGAGGCTGTAAAAAAACCTCGTATAGAGTCAAAATCTTTTAAATTACTTGCAAAAGAACCAACCGAGCTAGGTCGTGATACCATTTTAAGATTCATAACTTGCTCAAAGATAATAGAAGACATAATAATGTCACTCTTTTTTGCTGCATTTTCTAAAAAGTATGAACGTAAAAATTTTAGAGTCATATCAAACAGATACAAAACTATAATACCTGTTGCAAAGACCCACATAGTATCTATGGCATTGTTTGGAACAACCCTATCATAAATGTTTAGAGTAAAAATAGGTGTTGCCATTACAAAAAGGTTAATTAAAAAAGAGGCAATGATAACATCTGTGTAGATTTTACGAGAGTAACCAAGTGTACCCCAAAACCAGTGGTGTTCCTCATGCTTTAAAATTCTCTTATGAGCATCTTTATAGTGGTGCTCTGGTTTTAAGAGAAAAGCATGGTTAATATACTCTGCTTCTAAGTCCTCTATCTCTACCCAGTTCTCACCATCTTCAATATCGGGAATAATAATTTTAGCATACTTTCTATCGGGACTAATTTCTCTTAAAACACAAGCTTTTTCACCCTTTTTATCACCCCTAAGAATTAAAATCATAGGAAGGAGAAGAGGAGATATATCTTTAAATGAGTAATTCACTAACTTAGAGCTAAATCCGGCTCTCTTTGCCGCTCTTGAAAAATTTGATTTTGAATTGCCTGCATCTAGTGAGAAGAGTTGCGGTGTAATTCTTTCTGGTTCAACTGGTAAATCTGCTACTAATGCATCTGCCGAAAACGGTCTATTGTAGAGCTTGGTAAAGATTACCAAACACTCTAAAATAGGATCTTTTATAGTACTACTCAATACCAATGTCCATAGACTCTAGCATTTTACCACTGTGTGCTAAAAGTTGGTAATAAGAAACGATATGAGAATACTCAGCTGTTACCTTACGGTTTCTTGCTGCATTATACTCTAACTCAATATTTAAAAGGTCTATAATACTTCTTCTACCTAAGTCATGCTCTTCTTTATAATCAGATACAGTATCAGCACTTGCTTTAATGTTTCTCTCTATATGAATAAGTTGTCTTTCTGTAGAATGGTATGTTTCCCATGCAAGTTTTACAGACGCTTCAATAAAACGTTTTGCATCTTCTAAAGTCGCATTTTCTTTAAGCAATCTGTGTCTGTTTGCTTCTCTGTTCGCCTCATCTGATAAACCGTTAAAAATGTTGTAACTAATAACAAGTAGTGCATCAAGACCAATATTCTCTAAATATGGACTTGGAACATTTTTATCTACTGAAATTCCATAGAGGTTTTTGTCCCATGTAGCTTTTGCAACTATATCAGCTTTTGGATAGTAAGCAGCATCGGAACGCTTGAGTGAGTACTTTGCTACAGCAACATTATCTCTTGAGACACGAACGGCAGGATTGTTTTTCATAGACATCGCAAGTAATGACTCTATGTCTGCTGCCGGTAATTCACCTAAAGCTGGCTTTTCTAATTCTGCAACAGAAACACCACCTGGAAGTACTCTTTGGTAACTGCTTATCGCATTTTTATAATTTTGTTCGGTTAAGAAAAATGTACTCTGTGCATTCTCATAACGAGAGAGAGTCTGCTTATAGTCTGAACTACGTCCAACACCAGCATCTACCTTCTCTTTAATCTGTTCTAAGTACTTCTTATGTACAACTACATTTTCTGCTGCAATATTTAAGAGTTCCTTAGTTCGTAGTAAGTTTACATAAACACCAATAGTTTCAAGAGCTAAAGAGTTAGCACTATCTTCTACACTATCTGAAGCTGATAAGATAAGTGACTTCTGTTGTTCTACACTATTTTGTGTATCAAAACCAGCAAAAAGATTTTGAGTTAAAGTTCCAGAAGCCTCTTGTCTTGTTTCATCAACTCTCTCTCTTGAGTTCGCAATTGTCTTGGTTATTTCAGGCCCAATAGAAAAAGATAAATCAACTGATGGTAAGTAACCAGATTTTGCACTTGTCAACAATTCCTTCTCTACAAAAAGTTCCTCTTTTTTAATCTTAATTTGAGGATGTGTCTCTATACTTTTTTGAACGACCTCGTTCACACTCATTGCACTTAATAGTGCCGGTAATACTATTGATAATACAATACGATTCATAGCTTCTCCCTTTTGTGTTCTTTTTTGTTTTAAGATGTTCTACCTATATTTATGATAACACTAAGTTGATAATTTTAAACTTAAAAAATGATTAATCACTATGGAAAACAGGGCTTTGAGAAGATTTGTGAATATGTTTAAGTTATATCACAATAAAGTGTCTCAATGAAAAATTCATTGAAGACATTTAAAGGACATTGGCTATTTAAATTTTGGTAATTCATTTGAGAGAATTTCAAGATTTGGAAGCATCACAATCTCTATACGACGATTTAACTTTCTACCTTTCCAGTCATCATTATGTGCTCTTGGTTTAAACTCCCCAAAACCTGCGGCTGAAAGATTTTTTGCTGCTACTCCCTCTTTTATCATCAAGTGAACAACACTCAGAGCACGAGCGGCTGAAAGCTCCCAATTACTTCTGTATTTACCACTTTTTATAGGAACATTATCTGTATGCCCTTCTACTTGAAAACTTCTGTTTGAAAACTCTTTAAGTACATTAGCAATTTTTTTAAGTGCTACTTTTCCTTTCCAGTTTACTTCTGCCTTTCCACTCGCAAAAAGTACATTATCGGGCAGGTTAATAACTATGCGGCCCTTCTCTATACTCACAGTAAGCTCACCACCATCTATCATTTTTTGGAGTTCTCTTACAAACTTCGCATAGATTTCATTTCGTTTTTTTGTCTCTGCTTCTATCTGTTCTAGAGTTAAGATTTTAGCTTTTGAAGAGTTTACTTGCTCTTGGGAAGCCTCTAACTCTCTTAACAGTGTCGCCTTACTCTCTTGGAGTTTCGCAAGTTCACTATTTGTCTTGGCTATCTCTTGGTTGTTACTCTGTATATCTTCATCTTGTCTACTAATCTTGCTACGAGCTGTTACTAGCAGGTCTTGAGTCTTTCCAAGCTCCGCTAAAGTAGCCTCATGTGTCCCTTTAGTTACACAGCCAGTCGTACCAAGTAACATTATAAATAAAATTGTAAATGCAGTTATCTTCATAGTTTCTCCAATAGTTGTATAGCCGTTATTATATCAAACTATTGTAATTACCTCGAACACATCGAACATAGGCCTTTCCTTTTCGAGTGCTATTGTATGTCTGTCCACTCTTAAAGTCAACATTTGTAGCCGTTACAATATCGGAAAGGTTTGGAGAGGATGTCCAGTAGTGACCCAGTTTCATGTACTTAAACTTCTCTACTTCATTGACTATGAGTTTTAGCTCTTTGACTCTTGGCAAGTACCAGTCATCGTAGCCTGCAAAAACTAAACTTCGACAGTACTGTTTTGCATCTTTACGATTTTTTCGTACAGTTTGTGTATCAATGTTGTCTTGCCACATCAGACCTCTTTTCTTGTCAATTACTAACTCTTTTACATCATTTCTAAGTAATCCTGTCTCCAACGTGGTTACTTTAACTTTTGCTTTAGATGCAGATGATTTTCCTAAAGTGATCTCGTAAGAGAAGAGTGTCGTTGTTATGAGTATGATTTGAAACAGTTTTTTTGTCATTATAAGTACTCTTTTATTATTTAAGTTATTTGATGTTAATTATTCTGTATTATAACAAAAAAGAGTGTAGGGAGAGAGGATGCTTGATGGGCTTTATTTTCAATACCCAAGTGTAGCCTTAATACTCTTAGTATTTATTTTTTGTAACCGCTTATGTAAAATGAGACTCCCCTCTTTATACTTTCCACATGCAGCACAGTTTATGGAAATTTCCTCCTATAACTCCAAGCTACTGCTATTTTTAAAATGGTTGAGTATTTTAATGCTTCTACTCTCACTTATGTCTCCCGTAAAAGATAGACCCTACGAGCTAGAACCAAAAAATGGTTATGAGATAGCCCTCATTTTAGATGCTTCTGAATCTATGAAAGCCAAAGGTTTCGATGAGAATAACCGCGACTTAACCCGTTTTGATGTAGTAAAAGCAATAGTCTCAGACTTTATTGTGAGTCGAAAAAATGACAACATGGGCATTGTAGTTTTTGGAGCCTACTCTTTTATTGCCTCGCCACTCACTTACGACACAAACATTTTAAAAGATATAGTTTCAAACCTCTACATCGGTATGGCTGGAAAATTTACAGCACTTTTTGAGTCACTCGCACAGGGTGTAAACCTCCTCAAAGCATCGCAATCTAAAACAAAAATTGCAATTTTACTTACAGATGGGCACAACACTCCTGATGTAGAGTTCCCTTACGGTGCCGCCATAGACTTTGTTAAAAAGTATGGTGTAAAAGTCTACCCAATTGGTATTGGTAAAGAGAACGAATACAACAAGCAGATGCTAGAAAAAATCGCTAAAGCGACAGGTGGTGTAGCCTTTGGAGCCTCCAGTGCAGATGAACTTTATAGAGTCTATGCAAAAATAAATGAGTTGGAGACCTCCGAGATAGAGAATGAAACCTACAGCTATTTGAGATACTTCTATATATTTCCTCTGCTTGTCTCCTTTGTATCGCTTCTACTTTTCATGCTTTCAAAAAACACAAAGAGGTATGCAGTATGACCTTTTTACATATAGAATATCTTTACTTTATGCTCCCCGTACTTCTGCTTTTTTTTCTGTTTCTAGCGCTGCAAAAAGAGTCAAAGGAACACTATTTCTCTAAAGAAATTCTCGCGAAATTAAGTGTTAAAAGTAACTCTCTAACTCAAAAAACAAGAACTAAACTACTCTTTTTAGTCGCTCTTCTTATGGCTTTAGCCGCGGCAGAACCGGTTCTTAAAGATGGTACTCTTCGTGTAAAGGCAACGGGTGGAGATATTTTAGTAGCCTTAGATATTTCCGACTCTATGCTCACTCAAGATGTCTACCCAAACAGACTAGAAGTTGCTAAGAAAAAAGCACAAGAGTTCATTAGTAGTGCTACAAAAGACAGAGTTGGGGTTATCGCTTTTGCAAAAAACAGCTACCTTGTCTCTCCCATTAGTTTTGACAAAAAGACAGTCTCTTTTTTACTCTCAAAACTAGATACATCTAGCATAACTCAAAAAGGTACAGACCTCCTTACAATGCTTGAAACGGTTGCAAAAACTAAAACAAGTACAGACCAAAAATATCTTCTCATCTTAAGTGATGGTGGCGATGCAAAAGAGTTTACAACTGAGATAGAGTATGCAAACAAGCAAGGTATTACTATTTTTATTTTAGGTATTGGTACAGAAGTTGGAATGCAGATAAAAAAGAGTGACGGCTCATTTGTACAGTACAAGAACAAAACTATAATCTCTAAGCTCAACCCTAACATTTCGCAGCTTGCCATAGAGACAGGCGGAATTTATATTCAAAACTCTACATCTTCTGATGATGTAGAAAAAATGTTAGATGAAATCGTAAATAACTCCGAACATAAGGAGCTTAAAAGCCAAGAGATACAGCGCTATGTCCCTCTCTTTTACTACCCACTTATTTTAGCGGTACTACTTCTGCTTATGGCTTTTAGTTCTGCCAATATTACTACACTTTTTTTAGCACTACTCTTGAGCAATTCACCATCGGTTGCGGACTATTTTGACTTTAAAAAACTCTCCCATGCTAAAGCACTTTATGAAGCACAGGAGTACAATGCTTCTGCCCAAATTTACAAAGATTATGCACAAAAAAACAACAACGGTGAGGCCTACTACAATGCAGGAAATGCTTTTTACAAAGAGCAGGAGTACACAAAAGCTCTGAGTGCTTACTCGTTTGCAGAAATTGAAGATAAAAAACTAAGAGCAAGTAAACTTTCCAATATGGGAAATGCTCTTGTTAAACTCAGCACAACCAATTCGCTGCAAAGAGCTATAAAGCATTATGAAGCATCGTTAAGGCTTCTTGAGGACAGAGAGACAAGAGAGAACTTAGAAGCTGTACAAAAAGCCTTAGAAGATGCAAAGAAGAGAGAAAAAAAAGAAGAAAAAAAGAAGGAAAAAGAGGAAGATACAAAATACTCTGAACAAAAAACTGATGAAAATGGTGATGATGGCGATGAGGCAGATGACCAAAACTCTAAGAACAAGAACAAAAACTCTGGCAACAAGGGTGGTTCTAAAGGGAAGCAGTCTGAGAATGATTCAGACTCTAAAAACAGCAATAAGGCTAATGATGGCAAAGCCAAAGAGAGTGACCAAAAGAGTGGCGATGACACCAATAGTGAGAGTGGCAACAGCCAAGAGCAAACAAAAAAGCTCCAAGAGCAAGATAAAAATAAAAATGAGACCAAAAACAAGAGTGGTAGTGCAAAAGCGGGCTTAGAGGCTCAAGGTATGAGTGATTTGGAAGAGGCAAAATGGGTCAAAAAACTCAACTCTAAACAGAATACCTACCTCTACAGACTTAATGAAAAAAGAGTTGGACACGAAGAGAAAAATGAGAAGCCTTGGTAAGCATAACACCAGTCGGAACAGATGATGCCAAAAAAGCAACAGTAGTAAGACTCAAAAATTTAGAACTTACCATTCGGTTTAGTTTTTAGCGTACCCTCTTCTTTACCTTTGCACCTTTTTGTGCAGTGTCAATGAGGGATGATATATCACTTTTTAATAGTAAGTCTAGTTCAGAGAGTCTTCCAAAATTTCTTATGATTTTTATGAAATTTATGAGTGATACTCTCCCCGTCTGCTCAAAGTTTGAGTAGGTTGTCGGTGATGAAAGTTTCGCACCCTTACTAAACTCACTCTGCTTAAGATTGTTCTGGATTCTAATCTTTTTTGCTCGATGAGCCAGCACTAGAGAGATCTCTTCATCGGTAAGTGTTGTTAAGGATGCATCTACATTTATATTTTGTCTCTTAGCTATTTTGGCATCTTGCTCAAATGATTTTAGTTTAGAAAGTAGCTCACTATTTTGCATCTAATTCTCCTTGAAAATCTCTTGACATCACAGCCTCTAGTACTTGCTTTCGCTTTTGCGCAGAGACTTTATACTCCTGCATTAAAGATGGGAGTTTTTTCTCTCTGAGAGCTTTCATCTTTGTTATACTCTGACTTACAAACTCTAAACCTATTGAGAACTCTGTAGCTAGGTTCACCACATCTTGTAGAGTTATTTTCGAGAGTGCTTTGGCATTAAGTGTTAGCTGATGCTCTCGTGTCTGTTTGACTCCCTTTGCAAAAGTAATATCATAAGCAGGAGTCGCTCGCCATTTATAGTCACTGCCACACATAAAAGAGAAGTTACGGGCATGGTCATCTTGGTTGACAAACATATAGTTAAAAAGCATCTGTAAAAATAACTGTTTAAGGCTCCCTGTTGCTCCTAACTTTACGGCCACTCGCAGTAACTCTTCATAACCTACAACTCTTGGGATATTGTAATCCACATGCAAAAGCCCAGCTAAAGAGTGCACATGGTACTTTGTCTCTGCATCTATGTCAAATCTTTTTGTTACAAAGTGGTGCTTTTTACCACTCTCTAAAAGATAGCACTCCATCATATCTATCCCCGACTCTTTGGCTAAAAGATAGTAAATATACTCAAGTTTAGAGTAAGTAGATTTGTTCTCATCCCCATCTGCTGTATCGTCATACTTTACAATCACAGGTGTAAAACCTTTGGGTGGGACTTTTGTTCTGTCTCCAAGGTAGACCTCTTTTGTTTGCAAGTTTATGGCCACTACAGCCTTACTTCTTGCTCCGCCAACAAAGGAGTGTGCAGAGATTAAAAAAGCTGAATGAACAGAGTTGAAATCGCCCCCTCTTTTTAACTTTTTAGCCTCTTCATATATCTCTTTTAAAGCGAGTGTTTTTTCTGTGGTTTCATCAAGTTTATGGGCAGGTCTAAACTCTAGTGCACCA
>Ga0256824_10001106_pt1 | contig 10419 bp, 14 predicted proteins | sample CV67metaG_FD_191570 | JGI IMG/M metagenome (GOLD analysis project Ga0256824, IMG submission 191570) | Hydrothermal vent microbial communities from East Pacific Rise, Pacific Ocean - CV67 | ecosystem: Environmental > Aquatic > Marine > Hydrothermal vents | place: Pacific Ocean: East Pacific Rise...
TCCAATAACAACAGAGATAATAGGTACTTTCACAGAAGCAAATTCAAAAAGATTTTTAGCGATAGCCTCACTCTGTCCTCTCTCTTCTGCTCCAAGTCCCGGATAGGCACCCGGAGTGTCTATAAGCATCAATACTGGGATATTAAACTTCTCTGCCATTTTCACAGCACGAAGAGCTTTTCTGTATCCTTCAGGATTTGGCATACCAAAATTTCTTTTGATCTTATTTTTAACACCACGTCCTTTTTGCTCACCGATAAGCATTGTCTTTTGACCATCGATCCACCCGATATAACATAAGATGGCAGGATCATCACGGAAAGCACGGTCTCCATGAATTTCATAGGAATCTTCCATAAGAAGCTTAATGTAATCTAGCGCGTAAGGTCTGTCAGGGTGACGTGCAAGTTGCAATTTTTGGTAATCACTAAGTGAACCAAACGTTTTTTCAACCTCTTTTTCCAACTCTTTCTGATGTTTCTCTACTGCTTCTAAATTGGCAATGGCATGTGCAGACACGATCTCTTCCTGTATCTTCTCAATTTTATTTTCAAAGTCTAAATACGTTGCCATTCTTGATCCTTATATTTTCTTAAAGATAACTACGCCGTTTGTACCACCAAAACCAAATGAGTTAGACATAACAGTATTGACCTCTGCTTTTCTGGATTGATTAGGAATATAATCAAGATCACAATTTTCATCAGGAGTCGTATAGTTGATCGTTGGAGGCAATACACCATCTCTCATAGCCATAAGAGATACAACTGCTTCTATGGCACCGGCAGCACCAAGACAGTGACCTATCTGTCCCTTGATCGAAGAGACAGGAGGACAGTTATCTTTACCGCCGAACAACTCTTTTATTGCAGCTGTTTCATTTTTATCGTTTACCGGTGTTGATGTACCATGTGCATTGACATAGTCTATTTTAGGCTCTCCCGCCATTTTATAAGCACCTTTCATAGCACGAAGAGGACCATCCATGGTTGGTGTTGTTATGTGGCTAGCATCACCACTTTCACCAAAGCCAATAAGTTCACCATAAATTGTAGCACCTCTTGCTACAGCGTCATCATAAGATTCTAAAACCAATGCACCTGCACCTTCACCCATAACAAAACCGTCACGGTCTGTGTCAAATGGTCTTGAAGCCGTTTGAGGATCATCATTTCTTGTAGAGAGCGCTTTCATTGCAGCAAATCCACCTATTCCTGCACCACATATAGCTGACTCTGCGCCGATCACAAGCATTTTATCTGCTGTACCGACCATAATAGACTTTGCAGCTTCTCCGATAGCATGTGTTCCAGCTGCACAAGCAGTTACTGATGAAAGATTCGGTCCCTTTAAGTCTTCATAGATCGAAACAAATCCGCCAAGCATATTAACAAGTGAAGAAGGGATGAAGAAAGGAGAAATTCTTCTTGGTCCTCTGGTTGCACATACTACTGAATTCTTTTCAATATTTGGCAATCCGCCAATACCTGAAGCAGAAGCTACACCAAATCTTTCTCTGTCAAAATCTTCCGGAAGATCTGCATCTACCATCGCTTCTGCAGCAGCTTTGAGTCCGAGTTGAATGAATCTGTCTGCTTTTTTTACTTCTTTCGCATCCATAACAGAAGCCGGATCAAAATCCATGATCTCTCCCGCAATTTGTGCAGAAAATTTTTCAATGTCAAATGATTCAATTACTTTAATACCGCATTTCCCCTCTACAATGGCAGAAAACGCACTCTCTTTGTCAAGTCCTAAAGAATTTATCATTCCTAAACCTGTAACTACTACTCTTTTCACTAAACTCTCCTATTTACTCATTATAAGATATATAAATATTCTATAAAATACTCATATATTTTATATTTTGTCTCCCGAAGGAGACTCAGATCTTTTATACGTTTTCAATGAATTTAATTGCGTCAGATACAGTAGCGATCGCTTCTGCCTGATCATCAGGAATTTCAATATCGAATTTCTCTTCAAGCGCCATTACAAGCTCAACAACATCAAGACTGTCAGCTCCCAGATCCTCTACGAATTTAGATTCTTCTTTTACCTCATCCGGGCTCACGTTTAATTGCTCTACTACTACTTCTTTTACATCATCAAATAATGCCATTGACTACTCCTTAAGTTTGTTATAAAATACGTATAATTATAACAAAAAAAGGATAATAAACGTATATATTTACTTAAATAGTACTCTCTTTGAGTGAATTAATTTCCCAGAAGTTTCTTTTTCACAAAAGGATCATGCAGATTTTTACCCTGAAGCATCAAAAGCTTCATCTCTTCATAATCAATAAGACCCTCTTTTTTATTCTCCAATGCTGCAAACCCATATCCCATAGGGGAAGGTGCAATACGGGAATACCATGCTTTTGTTGCATCGATCCATTGATGTGTATCGAGTGTCTGTGTCAGAATAGTGTGTATATCGGGTGAATGATTTTCAAGCCAAAGTACTACACAGCCTATATCATCAAAAAAGTATGTATTTCCATCTTTACTGATCAGCTGAGCAGCATAATCAAGTGCTTCAACATCCATACCGCACTCAGAACATTGGTACTCTTTAGATTTAATGTTGACCACCTTGTATTCCATATTACCTTTATAGACATATCTGTTACCGTCTGAACTTCCAAAAGAAATTAAAAGTATCACGATCACAGCAATCACAATAGCAAATGTTAAAATATTGACTAAGATCTTTTTCACAACAGCACTCCATTTTTAAAATAATAAATACCTACATAAGCACTACACAGTAAAACAAACAAACTTAATAATAGTAACGAAATTCTCTTTAGGTTCTCTGCGGGTTGCTTGAAAAAATATTTCATGATCGCCATATCTATCGTTAAAAAGACCCCCAACATCAATAGTCCCCACAAGAGATAACCTACATAAAAGTAGTGATCCTGCAGCATACAAAAAGGACAAAGATGTGTCGGCAATTCATAAATGTAGGTTCCAAAGAAATAGACTACCGAATAATAGGCGATAACTCCAAACAGTATACTTGCAATAATACTCACGATCGCAAGTTCAGAGACTGTTGTTAAAACCACCAAAATAAAAAGCAAATAAAAGAGTATTAAGAGTTTTGGAATATCTAAACCAAGAGGAAGCCCGTTAGCTCCACCTGTCTGACCAAATATCACCGAACAACAAGAGACAGGGTTTGTTGTTTCTATATGCGTAAAATAGAGTATATCCAATAAAAACTCAGCACTCAGAAGAAAAAATATCAGTACAAAGAACCATGATTTCAGTTTTAAATAAGGGTAACTTTTTGCTTTAAGGTCTATGCTGTTCACACTCAGCCATAAACCGCTTAAAAAGAGAATAATTATTTTAAGTGCCAAAAGCGGATTACCATACTCATTTGCCTTGATCACTCCTGCCCCACACATTGCTCCCGGGATAAGCTCAGAAAGATTGTCTATGGTATAGACAAAATAAGGCAGAAGCACAATTTTGAGAAGTATGACAAAAAAGATAATGGTCATGACAAGGTATGAACGATTTTCAAGTACAAATTGTTCTGTGGTAAACACATCGAAATTCCACCTTCTTAACAATCCTATGGTAGAAAGAAAAGCGATAAAGAGCAGAAGATACAGTACAGTCTCCGAAAGAAGATAGACGATCACTTCGTTACTTAAGAGTATCTCATTCACTATTGCCTGCTTCCGGCTTTCCGTTCACTATTCTCCCATCTTCCATATGCACCACTTTCCCAACAAAAGGCAGGCTCTCAAAGAGTGGGTCATGGGTTGCAACAATGATCGTTTTGCCTCTCTTGTGAAGTGTTTGAAGTATCTCTATGAATTTAAGTGAATTTTCTCTATCCAGATTCGCTGTAGGTTCATCACAAATGATGAGTTCAGGTTCATGTACCAAAGCTCTTGCAATAGCACAACGCTGTTTCTCTCCACCTGAGAGTTCTTTGACCTGCTGTGATGCCTTATGGGAAATAGCCGCACGCTGCATACTTTTTGCTGCCATCTCTTTGATCGTTTTAATATCAAGTCCGGAGTTAATAAGCGGTGCAATGATATTCTCTTCTACAGACAATGCCTCTAAAAGATTAAAATGCTGGAAAATAAATCCTATGCTTTTTGCACGATAAGCTGAAGCATGCAGATCAGGAAGTTTGGAGATGAGTTCTCCCTCTACTACTATCTTCCCTGAACTTGGTTTATCCAATGCAGCAATAAGTGACAACAGTGTTGATTTTCCACTGCCGCTTACACCCATCAAGATCATTGTTTCACCTTTATCAAGCTTTAGATCGATCGACTCAAGCGCTTCAAAAGCCTGCGGAGTTCCCTCATTAAATATTTTACTTACATTTTCTACAGAAATCATAACATGGCCTCTTTCGGTGGCGTAACCGCTATCTTCCATGCAGGAATAAGTACTGCTGCAAGAAACGGAATAGCATAAAAAAGGAAAATTGACCCCAGTAAACCAAACTTTAAAACGGGAACAAACTCCACATGGTTAGGCAAATTTGCACCTCCTAAAAATATCTGACTCAAGAGTGGTGCATCCCACAGGAAGACATACAGATACGCCAATACCACACCCAATACAAAACTTACCAGCACAACCACAACCGTTTCGTAAAACTTTAACTTCAAAATATCTTTGATACTCCAGCCTAGTGCACGAAGTATACCTATCTCTTTTCTCTCTGTGGAGTACACCATGGAATACCGCTGATAGAGAATAAGCATAAAGGTTACCATAGCTACAAGATAGAGTATCAGAAAAAGTCCGCCTTTATAATTGTAAAGGTTCTCATATGCTTTTCTGATCTCTCTCTTTTCTACCACACGCACATCATAAAAAAGCAAATGCAGTTTACCTATAATGTTATCCCATTCTGCATCATTGGGAACGTTGAATGTAATATCTGTGACTTCATTCTCTCCCAATCCAAATATTTCTCTTGCCAGTTCTATAGGCATAATGATCATATCATTCGCTATAAGGTTGGTCTGAGAGGGAAGTGTTTGCTGTATCTTTACCTTCTTGAAACTTCCCTGAGGGGTTTTAAATGAAAAATACTCTTTATAATAGTGCTCCGACAAAAAGGCTTTGACCCCCTTGCCTACAAGCATACTGTCGGTAGATAAAAAGCTTTTCAGATCCAAACCTTCAACAAGGGATCGAAGTTCTTTAGTACTTTGTTCATCAAAAAGATCCACACCCACTATTAAAAAAGATTCTTCACGGGAAGCAAAGAAGTATCGGCCGTAAATACGGGGAGTTAGCTGTGAAATACCGTTGATCTCTAACACTTTGTCCAGCCAATCATTGGGTGTATTAACAGCCTTTCCTGCCTGTACTCTAGAGACGGTGAAATCAGCTTGACTCTCCAGTGTATTCAAAAGCGTACTTTGAAGGGAAGACGAAATGAATAGTACTGAGCTTAAAAGAAAGATGATGATCACAGAGATCAATACTGCACCTATATGTTTGCCTTTTTGTTTAAATAAAAGAAGCGTTAAAAAGTGTAGAAAAGCATTATTTTTCATAAACAAGATCCATTTTATTTATAGTTTGCATTTGAGGATATGCAGGATTTGACTCCTCATCATAGAAAAAAACTCTTGGTTCATAATATGCAACACTGAATGAAGGGGAAGAGAGTCTTGTAATAGTCACAATTGTTGAGAGGTCACTGTTCTGTTTTGCACCGTCATGGGTCATATAGTGAACAGCCACAACAGTTACCAAAAAGACTAAAAACAGACCCAATGTAAAAAATTGTTTTATCAAAAATTTTTCCTTCTTAATACTTAAGACTAAAGTCCGTCTAATGCCATCACCATTTTATCAGTAATTTCATCAAACTGTACTATGGCTTTTCCATTATGATCATCCATGAATGCTTTGGCGCTCTTCTCGCTCTTAAAAGGTATAAGTTCACGGCCCATCGGACCAAATACATCTGATTTCAATACATAAAAAGCTTCTTTGGCAGGAATCTCTTCAAGTGTATAATAATCACTTACGGTCATCTTGGAGATTTGACTGCGATCATAAGGAAAATCGCCGTTAAAGATATAATACTTCATCATATCTTTGACACCGTCAAAATAGTACTCGTTTCCATCATGTTCCATATACCCTGCCCACTTGGGGTACTTGCTCACAAACATACCACATACTGGACATTTTGCATTACCAGGAACATCAATATGCTTACCCTCCAACTTCATACTGCCATTACTTACATAGTAGGCAACAGCCTCTAACTTAGATCGGGAAAGAGAAGGACAGGCACCGGAAGTTTTGATCTTTTCCATCAATTGTTCGATCGTTCCTTTTGATGAAGGTAGTTTGTCAGAATTACAAAGGGTTTTAGCTATCTTTTCGCCTTTATTTGAAAGTTTAACTATTTTTGCCAAACTTTGTTCATTAGCAAAAAGTGACCCCAAGATAAATAGTGCGAGGAGTAATATTCTTATCATATATTTTAACCTATTGAAGTGATATATGTTACCGCGCATAACGTGGTAACGAAAGAGAAGTGGAATGATTATCTGTTTTTCAGGTAAAGTCCTATTGCTTGCATCTGCTTAGCATTCAGATCTTTACAAAGTTTATTTTCAACAATGAATGCTTTAGCTTCAGCTGTAGTGACAAATCTCTTATCTGTTTTCTGACACATTTTATCATACATCATTTCACCTTTTTGCACCATCATTACTTGCTTTTCAGTAATCATTTTACTGTCTTTGGAAAAATCACCTTCTGCCGCTTTGTATGCACCACTGTAATCAACTACTTTACCACCATTGGCTTTGGCAAAGGCTTCTGCATCTGCTTTATTTCCAAAAGCATATTTACTCACCGTGCTCATCGTACCTTTTTTAGCAGATCCGACTACATAGGTTGCTTTTTCTACAGGGATGAACTTAAGTGTTGTGACATCTACCACTTTTATATCTGTAAGTTTAGACCCCTTTTGAGTATCTTCAACCACACAGTGAAGAGAACAATACTGTTTTACTTTCCCGTCAACTGTTGCAGCATGATTTGTTTTATAGAATACAGGTAAAGTCATCCCGCACTCTGGGCAAAAAGGCTTTGCTTTCCCCTCTTGAAGCAGTGTTGCTTCACCTTTGCCCACCGACTGGAACATTTTCGGCATTTTCTTTGGTTTTTCCGAAGATTTCATTGCAGCTCCACATTTCCCTGCAGCACACTTCATTTCTGCCTGTGCGAATGTTGCTATAGCACTAAATGCTAGAAGTATTAGTAGAATTTTTTTCATTTTATTTCCTTATAATTTTAATAATATATTAATATAACAGTGTTAATTTACTGTTAAATCTTTCATTAACTAGTAAAATCTATGAATTTCTTCCATAATATTGGCAAACTCCATATCATCACCTTTCTCTTTCAGAAAAGTGATCAAATACTTTTCTGAAGCTTCAATACCCTCATTTTTTTCTATCTCTAAAAGTTCGCTATAAAGATCAGCAATAATTTCGATGACATGTTTTGAAATACTTTTTCTTGCTGCATGATAACCTATGATCTCACCAGTATCTGTATTTTTTCTTGTTTCAAATTCTGTAAAGATCCAATAGTAACGTCCGTCTTTTGCCAGATTTTTCACTACTGCATTAATGTTTTTTCCCTGAGAAATGGTTTCCCACAGTAACTTAAAAACTACTTTTGGCATATCGGGATGACGTACGATATTGTGTGGTTTGCCTACCAATTCATCTAAACTGTATCCACTCACTTCTATAAAATAATCATTGGCAAAAGTAATTCTTCCTTTTTCATCGGTCTCAGAAACGATGTAACGTTTGGGATCAAGTACGATCTCTTCGTCTCTAGGTGTTGGCTTCTCCATCTTCACTCCTTTTTAAATTCTTCCATTGATCAATCTGATCAGAGCATCAGAAACTTTATCAAAAGGCATCACTCTGTGTCCATTATGTGCTTTTGAAAAGCTGTCAGCCGCCTCTTTACTGGCAAACGCTACCAGGTCATCACCCCCTGGAGAAGTAACATTAGCACCGTAAACATACCAGGCAGTCTCTGCATTGATAGGTGTTAATGTGGCATAATCCGTCACAACGATCTCTGTAAAATCTCTTTCACTCTTCACACCTACTTCATACCATTTACCCGGTCTGAAATAAAATTCAAACATCGATTTTGGTGAAGAGAAATAAACTGTTTTTCCATCTCTTACTTTGATCATTGCAACCCATTTTGGGTCTTTATACACCTTCAGATGGCGTACCAGACAAGTTGTATTTTTATCATAAGTTAAAAAATATTTTTTCTCAACATGAAATGGTTTAAGCTCTTCTGTTGCAGACAACACTCCTGTAAACAATAATAAAGATATAAGTAAATATCGCATCAAAATTCCTTTACACCAAATCTTTCTTGGCAAAAATAGTGAAACCTAAAAAGGCAAACAGTAACCCCAGTAAAAGAGGATAAACCACTGAGATAAAGACAAACATCTTTTGACTCATCATATCGAGAATATAAAAGGCAACCGGTCCCATAACTGTCAATTCCGGATCAAAAAGTGAAATAGCTGCCACTCTGAATATCTCCATAGGATTCACCAAAGCAATACCAATGATCAATCCTGTACTCATTCTCTCCTGCATCATTAAAGATATCAGAGCAATATCTATAAATGCCAAAAGGAAGATCCATACAAAAAAGGAGATCCCCAATGCCATCTCTGAAGACTTCACAATAGAGGAGACAAAAAATGCAATACCCAGAAAGGCCGAAGACATCGCAAACAAAAGTCCCGTATAGAGGAAGAAAATACTCCATGGTACATCTGCACCTTTAAAAACACCATATAAAATCGCAAAGACCATCGCCATGAATACCGGCAGGAAAACAGTGATAAAACGTCCAAATACCTTACCCCAGTAATACTGTTTCAATGAAATAGGGAAAGAGAGCATATACTCCAAAATATGGCTGTCTCTATCACCGGAAATTGAGCGTACGGTAGTAATCAAAATAAAAATAGGCAAGATCACGATCGTCACTTGAATATACATCAACAGCAAACGACTTAAACCTGAAAAACCCATCACCTGTGATTCAGTAATACCTGCAATGAAAAAGAGTGCAATAAGACCTCCAAATACCACAGAATAGACAATAAACCAGTTGGCACGGATAGATTCTTTAAGGTCAAGATAAGCAATTAAAAGTAAATTTTTCAATACGCTCTCCTACTATTATTTTTTGCTTCTATTTGAGCAATATCTGCAAAAAGATCTTTATAAAGCACAACTTCTTTATCTTTAGCTATATCTTCTTTATGTAAATGTGCTGCATATCCGTATGCCATCGGTGTTACATTTCCTGCATCATAAAATGCATTTCTTGCATCTATCCATTCTCCGCTTTTAGCATCGGTGATCCATACTTTTGCCTGATCTTTCCAGGCAATTTTTTCATCTTCAAACCACAAAAGTGCACAGCCGATATCATCAAACATATAAGCTTTTCCATTTTGAGAGTTGATCACCTGAACGGTATGATGTCTATCAGAAGTGACCATTTTACATCTTTCACACATATCTCTGTCCCAATGTACTTCCTGAAGCTCAGTAGTGATCTGCTTTTTTTCACATCCGCCAAAACCGGCAAGAAGTAAAAAAGCGAAGAAAAAAGTTTTAACAACGTTCATCTGACACTACCTTCCCCAGATCCATATAGATCTCACGATTCACAATGGACTGCACCTCTTCTATACGGTGTGTCACAAAGAGAGAAAGTTTTTCCTGTTTACTCTCCTGTATCAAACGGTAAAAGTCATCTCTTGCTTTAGGGTCAAGATTGGCCGTAGGCTCATCATAGATCACGATCTCAGACTCTTTGGCCAGAGAGATCGCAATAAGCAGTTTCTGCTTCATTCCACCCGAAAGTTTAAAAAATGATTTTCCAAGATTGGCTTTAATGTCCAATTTCATGGCATTTGCATAGTGGTAAATCTGTTTTTCATCTACGCCAGAACTTTGGCATACATAGTAGATCAATTCACCTAAACTCAATTTGATCGGTGGTGGGAGCTGAGGGACAAAAGAGACATGTTTCAAGACTTCCGTACGTGCTTTTACCGGATTCAAACCTTTTACCAGTACAGAACCGCTGCTGGGGTGGTAATATCCTAAAATAGAACGGATCAGTGTAGTTTTACCTGCACCGTTGGCACCCATCAATGCAACTGCATCCCCTTTACTAAAATCCAATGTGACATGATCCAAGGAGAGTGTTTTTTCAAATATTTTACATAAATCATTAATTTTTATCATTTATACCAAGCTTTTTAACCTAAAATCAAATTTCAATGCATCTTCATGACATACATCGATACATCTTCCGCAT
>Ga0256824_10001107_pt1 | contig 10417 bp, 9 predicted proteins | sample CV67metaG_FD_191570 | JGI IMG/M metagenome (GOLD analysis project Ga0256824, IMG submission 191570) | Hydrothermal vent microbial communities from East Pacific Rise, Pacific Ocean - CV67 | ecosystem: Environmental > Aquatic > Marine > Hydrothermal vents | place: Pacific Ocean: East Pacific Rise...
AGATGATTTTGATATACACATTAAATTAACTTGGAGTTATGAAAACTCTACTTATGACGCATTTTTGGAAGGGAGTAGAACAAGAAGAAACCATAAAACATTACCTCCAAAAATCAATTTAAAAGCTGAGTTCCTTGATCTAAATATAAGAGATAAAAATATTCCCAAACCTCACACCTTTTTAAATGAAGCTAAATTAACAGCTATCGCACTTTCCATACGTTTATCAGTTTTAAAGAAAAGGCTTGCGGGAAATGTTTTAAAGGTACTTGTTTTGGACGACCTTTTATTAAGTCTTGATATGACTAATAGAGATATTGTGATAGATATAATGTTAGATCAATTTAATGACTATCAGTTAATCATATTAACGCATGATAGAATATTTTTTGAACTGGTTCAGCATAAAACTAAACAGTCAGCTCCAATGCAATGGAAATATATAGAAATGTATGAAGGTGTAAATGGAGATATCCTATACCCTTTTATTGTTGATTCACATACGTATCTAGAAAAAGCTGAAAAATATCTTTATTTAAATGAATATGAAATTGCAGGAAATTTTCTTAGAAAAGAGGCAGAAAATTTTTGTAAAGACTTTTTGCCGAAGAAGTTTCAATATAGTCTTGACTTTACTCTATTAGATTTAAGTGGACTTATCCGTCAGAGTAAAAAATATGCAGAAGATGCAGGTTTAGATTCTACATTATTTTTACAACTTGATAGTTATCGAAAATTTGTTTTAAATTCGACTAGCCATGATAGCTATGATGTCCCAAAGTTCAAAAGTGAAATAAGAGATTGTTTAGATACATTAAAACTATTGAAAGAAATTAAGAATAAACCTTTTTTAAAAAGAGGAGAAGAACTAGAATTTGAATTGGTTACGGCTAATGGAAATGATACATATAAGTTTGAAATTAAAATAGAAGATGATTTTAGGTTATTAGAAATAGGTGATGGGGGTATAGTTATTTCAAAAGGAATGATAAATTATTGGGTTATAAAAAATGGGCAATACATTGTTGATGGAAATATTGTAACGAATAGAAATAATGCAACACAGCATGACAATACAACATTGCAAAAGTTTTATAGCACTAATTATGAAAAATCTAATAAAACCAAAAACCCTGATTTTTGGGAAGAAATTATTATACAAAAAACTGGTGAGAAAATTAATACATGTAGAGGGCAGGATTAATGACCCCAATACCATTACAAGTAGACTTAAAAGGTAAACTCAATAACTTTAAAGTGACTCCATCATCTGCTCATAGTTTACTACCACTTTTTGAAGCAGTGGTTAATGCTATAGATTCATTATCGTATCAAAAAGAGAATAAAAATAAAGAAATATCTATTGTCATACAAAGAGATGAGAGACAACAGACTATGGATAAGGATTCAAAGCAAGATACATCACCTATAATGAGTTTCCTCATTGAAGATAATGGTATGGGGTTCACAGAAGATAACTTTACCTCATTTTGTACCTCAGACTCTACATTGAAACTGCATAGAGGGTGTAAAGGTTTAGGACGGTTTACTTGGTTAAAGGTTTTTGATGAGATACAAGTAAAAAGTATTTTTAAGAAAGATGGTGTTTTTTATCAAAGAAAGTTTCATTTTACAGAAGATGGAATTGTTAATCATCGTGTAGAAGAGACAGCAGATAGGTCTATAAAAACATCTATATTTTTATCAAATATTAAACAAGCATACCAAAGTAAACTTCCTAAAAAAACATTGACCATATCAAATAAAATTATTGAGCATTGTTTGTCTTTTTTCATTTTAGAAGATATGCCTAAAGTCACATTATCTGACCTTGATTCGAGACTGGTACTGAATGAGCTTTTTGAAGCTGAGTACAATAAAAATAAATCTGAAGAAAACATCTCTGTTTTACATAATGAAAGTGCATACCCATTTAAACTACTGTCTTTTAAAGTATTCTCCAATGTAAGTAATGATTATAAAGTGCATTATGTAGGGAACAACCGTGAAGTGATGTCAATGAATTTGAACAAAGATATTCCAGAATTAAAGCAGCCATTGAAAGATGCAGAGGGAAATACCTTTTCGTATAAAACTTTCATATCTGGTGATTATTTGGATAGTCATGTCAATAGTGAAAGAACAGAGTTTACATTACCTTCCACTAATGCACTAGGATTATCTCTTGATGCTATACATAAGGAAGTTGTACAAAATACTAAGAGTAAATTAGAAGAATATTTACAACCAATAAAAGAAGAAAATAGAAACTACATACAACGGTATATAAATGAAGAATCTCCACAGTATAAGCATATAGTAAAATATGGCTCAGAGAAGCTTGCCGAGTTACACTCAGGCATGAGTGATGAAGAGATAGAAATAGCACTGTTTAAAATAGAACATGAGTTGGATTTAGATATAAAACTAGAGAGTAAAGAAATATTTAATGCCAGTGAGACTCTAAACTCTGATGAGTATAAAGCGAAATACCAAGGTTTTTTTGAAAAAGTGATTGATTCAAATAAAACCAAGTTGGCAGACTACGTATTGCATAGAAAAACAATTTTAGATATCTATGAACAAGCATTGACTTTTGATGATGGTTATGAGAAAGAAGACAGAATCCATCAACTCATATACCCAATGAGAGAGATATCGGATAATGTAAAAGATATGGAACATAATTTATGGCTCATAGATGAACGTTTATCTTATCACTATTTCCTCGCTTCTGACAAGCCTATGTCTCAAATATCTGAAGATATAAAAAATAATAAAAGACCTGACTTGATGGTATTTAACCAACCTAATGCATTTGCTGAAGGTGATGATGATTTAACCTCTGTAGTCATTGTTGAATTTAAAAGACCTATGCGAGATAATTATACAGATAAAGATAACCCAGTGAGCCAAGTTCAAGGGTACATAGAAGATATCCAAGAGGGGAAACTAAAGTCACTGCAAGGTAGACCTATAGAGATTAGAGAGAATACACCGTTTTATGTTTATATAGTCTGTGATATAACACCTACACTTAAAAAGATAATGCGACGTGCAGATTTTAAACTGACCCCTGACGGAAAAGGCTATTTTAATTTTCAGAAAGAATACAATGCTTATATTGAAGTGCTGTCATTTAATAAAATTTTGACAGATTCAAAAAAGAGAAATAGAATTTTATTTGAAAAGTTAGATATTAATTAAAGGACTGAAGATATGAATATAAAAGACTATCAAGCAGGAACATATAAACAACAGTATCAATACCTAAGTTTTTCACCTGTGAAGATAAATGAAACCATTACATGGGATGACCCTCAGATAAACACTATGTTAGAAGATGCTACAAGAGCATTGGGTGAGCTTAATGCCTTTACGATGATAGTACCTAATGTAGACATCTTCATTCGTATGCATATAGCCAAAGAGGCAAATACTTCTAGTAAGATAGAAGGAACTAAAACCGAGATGGATGAAGTCCTTGTCTCCAAAGAGCAGATAGACCCAGAAAAGAGAGATGACTGGCAAGAGGTACAAAACTACATCACTGCTATGAATACAGCTTTAGATGAGTTAGATAAATTACCGTTAAGTAGTCGCCTTTTAAAAAACATACATGCTATTTTGCTCGACAGCGTAAGAGGAGAGGCTAAACAACCAGGTGAGTTTCGTGTATCACAAAACTGGATAGGAGGGGCAAGTTTAAAGACAGCATATTTCATACCTCCTCATCATGATGAAGTATCAGACCTTATGAGTGACTTGGAGAAGTACCTGCATAATGATTCTATTCATGTACCTCATTTGGTTAAAATAGCCATAGCCCATTATCAGTTTGAGACTATACACCCATTTTTAGATGGTAACGGTAGGATAGGTAGACTGATGATAACGCTTTATTTGGTGAGTAATGGGTTACTTAAAAAACCTTCGTTATATCTCTCTGACTATATTGAAAAAAATAAAGATTATTACTATGAATCTCTAACAAGAGTACGAATGCAAAATGACTTGGCAGGATGGATAAAGTTTTTCTTAGAAGCAGTGATAGAAACAGCACGTAGTGGTGCAAAAACATTTGAGAACATACTCAGTCTTAAACATGAGATGGATACTTTAACACAAACTTTTGGAAAAAAAGCACATAATGCATCAAAACTTGTAGAGTATCTCTATCAGCAACCTATTATAAGTATTGGGGAAGTTGCAGATGCTTTGGCTGTTACTAAAACAACAGCAAGTAGTCTTATTAAAGATTTTGAACATAAAGGTGTACTTTATGAGATAACAGGATACCAAAGAAATAAACATTATGTTTTCAGACGATACCTTGATGTCTATAGTCAAAGTTAGAGAATCAAATTAAACTACTGATATCTATAGTCCAAGTTAGATATCTAAAATGGACTAAGAGAATCTATAGTAAAGGTTGAGTGTTTAACTTAGATTATGAAATAGTTAGTAATATTGCTCAATTTGTATTTTTATCTTATTAAAAATTAATGCTATAATGGTTGCCAATAGGTTGCCAAAATGATTTTAGAAAAAGTAGAAAATCTCTGAAATGCCCATTGTAACGGGCTTTGAAGCGATATGAAAATGTACTGGCTGAGAGGAAGGGATTCGAACCCTCGGTGAGTTACCCCACACAGACGTTCCAGGCGTGCGTATTATAATATATTCTTATAATATTTGAAGCCCCCTTTATAACGTCATTATCTTAGTTCTTAGTTGCATTAAAGACCCCTCTGTTCTAATTTGATTCTAATTTAATATATTCCAAAAACATAATAAGACAATAAGACAATAAGACACGTTAGATATTTTTCTGAGAAGAGATTAATTACAATTTATTGGTCTAAATCTTCATTGATTTTTAGAAATAATTCTATATAAAACGATACAACAATAATTTGTAATAAAAGTTATATTTTAACGTCTATTGACATATGATTTTTAATCTAAAATAGATAGGAGAAATATAACTAATTTTAAAGAGTATCTTTATGTATTTAAAATCATAATCTTGCTCAAATTATTGTCAAATTTCATTAAAAACTTTATTCATTTCCTTTGATTCAAAAAATAAATTTACTACTGTCTTAACGTCATAATGTCTTACTTTTTGTAACACTTTTATAATTTATAACACAAATAAGTATATTTTTCATGTGTGCCCCTTTATTGGGGAGAGACCAAAACCTTATATATAGAGAGTAGAAGAAATTTTATAAAAAAGAAAATTTTATTTAAAAAGGATAGCAAATGAGCCAAAATCGTATTAGAATTGGTGAAGGAATCTATAAGAGATTTGATACCAAAAATGTATTAACTTATTATATTACTTACATGGATAATTATGGAAAGTTAAAATGGGAAAAAATAGGTAAGAAAAATGATGGGATTACCCCACAGTTTTGCAAGCAATTGAGGAGTAAAAGAATCAATCAAAAATTACTTGGCGAAGATGTGTCAAAACAGAGGCGAAAGGAAATCATATTATTTGATGACATTGCACATATGCATTTTGATATGGTAAAAACAATGAACAAGGATAAAAATGGACCAATAAGAAGATATGAAAACCACATTAAAAGATATATTGGTAATAAAAATGTCAATGAAATTACCAAATGGGATATTGAGCAAATTTTGAAAATAATGATTTCAGGAGGACTAATGCCTGCGACGGTTGATAGAGTTAGACAAACTATGTCAGTCATATTTAACCTTGGTATTTATCACGAGAAGTGTAAAAATAATCCAGCTTCAATTGCTAGGAATGATCATGTATCAATAATGAGGAGAAATAAAAAAAGTATTAATAATACGAGAGAAAGATATCTTTCTAAAAATGAAGTAAAAGAGTTATTGGAAAGATTGAGACTGCGTAATGAAGATGTACACCTCATGGCACTTCTTGCTTTAACAACTGGAGCAAGGGCTAATGAAATATTGTCAATCCAGTTTAAACACATAAATTATTCAAGTAAATATATCACATTAGAAGAAACGAAAAATGGTTCTAGTAGAAATGTAAAAATGACGCCACGTGTGTATGAGCTAATTAAACATAAAAAACAAAGAGGGGCAAACCATTACCTATTCAAAACAATTTGCGATACAAAGTTTACTAAAATACCACATAGCTATATGATAGTCGTTAATGAATTATTCAATAGTGGTCTTGAAAGTAAAGATACAAAAAACAGAGTAGTCTTTCATACGCTTAGGCATACATTTGCAAGTTGGCTCGCTTTAGATGGTATCCCAATATATACGATACAAAAACTGATGGGACACAGGGATATCAATATGACCATGCGTTATGCAAAACTAAGTCATGATGCAGGTATAGATGCAGTGATGGATTTAGAAAGGAAAATTTATGAATAATACAAGCCTACCACTCTGTGATGAATTTAAAAATAGTCAATACGAGATAAGAGATATTTGGATTGATCTCAAAAATGAAGATAATATAATTGAATATTTGAATAATTTAATATGGGGATATTTAAAAAGTATCAATGTATTTAATAAAAGACTAAACGAGTTTTTGGCTTGTTGTGAAGAGTTTAAATTAGATAATCCTATTTTGAATATACCAATAGAATATAATCCAACTTTTAATAATATTATTTTAGAAAAATTTTATCAAAAATTTGAAAATTTCCGAGATGATTTTTATGGTTCATATGGAATAGATCTAGTTGATTGCTATAATATGATTTTGTTAAAACAAAGCCACGTTAATTATCCTCCATATAGATATAAACTTCTAAGACAATTTGATAAAAATTATTATCCATATAAAGAAAACAATCTTTTGTTGACTCTTCAAACAACTAAACCGTTGCATAAAATAATAAGTATGCATTCAGTAAATATGGAGTTTGCTATATTTGAAAACACAACCAAACTAATGCAAAGATTAAAATCTAGAAAACAAGATTTGATTCAAGATTTAATTGATAAAAATCAATACTTTAGTGAAATGATACAAACGTATAATGAAATAACAAATAAAGAGATGTCATTTAATAGATTAGAAAAAATGAAAAAAAGTGAAAGTAAATTAAAACAGGCATTTATTGTTTTTGAAATAATGAAGGTTCACAATATTAGAAATTATGCAAAAGCTACGCGAGTTTATAATTATTTCGTACTTAAAAGATTTCCAAAAGATAGCCTTGAATTAAGTGGTTCAGACACCATTAAAATACTAAATAAAGGAAATACATATCAAGAAGTTCATTCATTAATAAAATTATTATTTGCATACTTTCCATAATGTAGTTATTAATTAGAGAAATTATTAATACCTTTGTAATTTGAATTCAATATTACTATCATTCCTCTATCAGAATATGTAAAAAAAATTAAAGGAGTAACAAATGTTGTTCAATAAAACGGCTTCGTTTCAAATTAAAGAGTTAACAGTTACCATTATGCAATTAAGTACGAAGAAAAAAGTTAAAATTGACATATATAATCTACAGTCGCTTTTAAATGAAGGTAATAAGGTATATTCATGTTTAAACTCAAAAGATAATATATATTACAATTATAAAAATGCACATTTGCGAGGTGATAAAAATATCATCAATACCTATTTAACAAAAGGGTTTGATAAAAAACTTTATGCACATTTAGAAACCCATATAAAAGCACACGAAGATCAAATAGACAGATTGTATGAGCAATGGTTAGAATCACAAGAAAAAGGAAGAATAATAGGAGGATATCATGCAAGTTAAGAAATATTTCTCACCTAAAGAAGCTGCAAAATATCTAAGTATATCAATTGATTTACTTCAAAAATGGAGAAGCCAAGGGGTAGGAATACCCTATGTAAAACTAGGGGAAAGTTCAAGTTCATTAATCCGTTATGATATTGAGGAACTTAATAAATATATACAATCAAAATACATTCAGACAATGTAGAAAGGCAAGCTATCATGAATAATATCGATACCAAACAAGTTGGCTTGTATTTAAATGATATACTCGCAACAGCAAAAGAATATATAGATTCAAATGAAATCATAATTCTCACTTCTGCATTAACAATGATGAGTGTTGTTTTAGGGAATAGAGTGCATACTTATGATGGCTCTATGTCAAAACTCTATCCTAATCTCTCAACATTGATAGTTGCAAAAAGTGGGCTTGGTGGTAAAAGCTCAACAATCAAGATACTCAATAATATGATTTTAAGACCAATAATAGATAAAAGTGCAAAAGATTTTATATCAAAACAAAAGCGATATAAATCTCTATCTAAAGAAGAGAAACAAGATGAAAGTATCCCTCGTTTGCATCAAATAGTTAGTGGTCAAGGTTCTACCTTTCAAGGTATCATTAAGTCACTAGAAAACAATCCTAGAGGGATGTTGGCTATATATGATGAAGCAAGAGAATTACTTAAAAAGTTAAATAAAGATGCAGAGCATAAAGCTGGGCTAACAACACTTTATGACCAAGAATTTTATGGTAAAGATTTAGTAGGCTTTAAAGGAGAAGGGGAAAGCATCTCTCTATCCAATCCATTTTTATCAATTTTAGCAGTAACAAACCCAGATTGGTTAAAAGAAGAAACAAAAGATTCAGATTATACAAGTGGCTTTTTAAACAGATTTATAATTATAGAAATTGATAAGTTTGCAAAACTACAAGCTTTTAAAAATACTAATATTCAAGACTTTACACAATTACACAAAGTAGCATTAACTATTTGGGAGGAACTAAATAGCACAACAAGCACTATGCCTATAGTGTTAAAAATAGATGGAAAAGTAGCTAAATATTATGCTGATTGGTTTGACAGAAAATTAGATGCATATTCAGAGTCAGATAATCATATTCAATCATTTCTCATACGTCAATTGGTTTCTGCCCTAAAGTATGCAATGATATTGCAAATGTTTGACACTGTCTATCAAGGTACCCAACTTAATACTCAAACAGAGTTAGATGTAGATTATCTAAAAAAAGGCATGTATTTATCTGAATTATTTATGAGTTATATTGAACAACATCTTGAAAATATGGTAGAAGATGAAAATGAGGTTTCAAATAAAAAAATTATTCCTGTAGAAAAACTTGCACAAAAAATAATTACTTATTTGTCTGATGAAAAGAGAAGAGGAATAGAGTTTAATAAATCGGAGTTGATGAATAATATTAGAGGACTCAATGCAAAGAATTTTTATGATTCATTTGTTGTTGCTCAAAAATTTAATAAAGAGCTAGCTTATCAGACAAAGGAGATTGGAAAGCAAAAAATAGAGGTATATTATATTTCTATACCAAAGATAGAGGGGAATAGTATTACGTTGTCTCTTTTAGAGTAAATATTTTCTTGTTAGACTTCATCAGTTTCAGGTATTAAATTTTGTATATTAATACTGAATTCTTGGGAAATTTTATAGAGATGTGATAAGTTATAGTTGGCTCCATCTTCTCTAAGTTCAATTCTTGCTACATAAGAAGTGGAGTTGTGACCAAGGATATTAGCTAGTTTAAGCTGGCTAATATTGTGCTTTTTCCTTTCTTTCTTGACAATTGTAGTTAATCTGTCAAAAAATTCTTTTTCTTTATCCAACTAATAAACCCATCTTTTATAAAATTAGATAATAGTATTCAAATAGCAGTCCATAATACAATCATGTATAAGTGAGTGAAAAGTGAAGCTCTGATAATATAATCAAAATATATTTGGAGATTTCATGGGAAAGACAGAAGATATAGATTTTACTTTAATTGATAGTTTAATATTGGATTATGCACACATTAGACGTAAAACAGAAATGTATAAAAAGAGATTTCCAAAATATATTACGGGTAATGATAATTATATTGGCATGATTGGTGAATATTGGGCTACAAGGTTTATAGAAAAACATATCTCTAAAGAATCATTACGGGATACATATCAAGAAAAAAAGTCAGGAGAACACAGCAAGAGTCAAGAATGGTATGACTTCAAATTAAATAATGAAAATGGACAGAAAGAGTATATTAGTGTAAAAACAATTTTTGAAGTTAAGTCAGGTGAAAGTGGAAATATTAAAAATAAAAAGTTTGATGATGGAATTACTTCGGTTATTATTTTAAAACTTAATGATTCACTTTTCCCAATTGAATTACTGTATATAAAGAATTTGGACAAAGAGCTTGATAAAGTGGAAGTATCAATGAAAGATTATAAGGCTAGTTGGAATAAAGGGACACTTTCATTTAGATACTATGATAGTTATGGAGGATTTGATAAAGCATTAAAAGAATACGCCCATTCAAAAAATAAGTGCAATTAAAATTCAATAAAAAAAGAGGTTAAGGCTGATAAAGTAAAGTTAAATCAAATACGCCAATAAAGGATTTAACATGAAACAATATCACCACTTAACCC
>Ga0256824_10001108_pt1 | contig 10411 bp, 12 predicted proteins | sample CV67metaG_FD_191570 | JGI IMG/M metagenome (GOLD analysis project Ga0256824, IMG submission 191570) | Hydrothermal vent microbial communities from East Pacific Rise, Pacific Ocean - CV67 | ecosystem: Environmental > Aquatic > Marine > Hydrothermal vents | place: Pacific Ocean: East Pacific Rise...
TTAAACGTTCTAACGGAACATTTGGACTCTACTAAAGAGCCAAATCCCTCTTGACCAGAGATACAATCTCTGTGTCATCTGCAAAATCAACCCACTTAAACTGACTTCCACTCTGAGAAAGACCCTTAAGTAAATCACCACTTTTTCTATACTTCAAATCTAAGTTTGCTATATCAAAACCACTCTTTGTTTTTACAAACTGCTCTAGTCTTTGAGATTTATCTTGATTTGTATAGAGATAACAGTACCCTTTAAGCCCTGTTCTACTTACCCGACCACGAAGCTGATGTAGTGTTGAGAGACCTAGTCTTTCTGCTCCAACTATAACCACAGTTGTAAGACGAGGAAGAGAGATACCAACTTCAACAACAGTTGTTGCTATCAAGACATTTCCATCTTCTCTAAAGTCTAGTAAAACCTGCTCTTTTTCTTTATCTTTACCATGAGTTATATAAACATTTGTGAAGTTTTTCTCCCAGTAAGAGCGAGCCTCTTCTATACTCTGATAATCCAAAAACTCACTCTGTTCAACTAAAGGATAAACAATAAGGACTTGATTATTTTCAGCTATCTCTCTATGTATATGTTCAACTAAGTCTGTAAAATCACTCTTATGAATTACCTTAGAGTCTATATCTTTGATAAAAGGTGTAGTCGTTATAAGACTCACATCAACAGAAGCACTCTCTATCATCGCCAAAGTTCTTGGTATTGGTGTTGCTGAGAACTGTAAAAAGTGAGGTTTTTTACTCCCCTCACTCACTAACTTCTCAAGTAAATTTCTCTGAGCAGTTCCAAAACGATGCTGTTCATCTACCATAACGAGTGCTGCATTTGGAAGCTCTCTATAGAGTAAGGCATGTGTTCCTACTATGAAGTCATATTCACTCAAGTCTACTTTTTTACTCTTGTTTGTAACAAGTACAGATTTAATATTTGGTAGAAATTTTTGTGCCTCTTCAAAGAGTTGATTAGCAAGTATAGTTGTAGGTGCCATAAGAATAGAACGATAAGGAAGCATCATAAACGCAGCTGCTAGGATAACCATAGTCTTACCACTTCCAACATCTCCAACTACCATTCTTTTAGCCGCTACATCCTTAGAAAAATCATTTTGAATATCTTTTATAGCTGCGTTTTGCTCCTCTGTTAGAGTGAAGGGAAGTGTTTTACTCCACTCTTCATAGGCTGCGTTTTGGCTAACAAGAGCCTCAAAGTATCTGCGTTTTGCTGATAGTATCTTCATAAAGGAGTACAGTTCTATATACTTGAGTGCGTCTAAACTCTCCTCACTTATCTCATCTCTTTCATAATCTTCATCAGATATAAAATGAAGCTTTAAAACAGCGTCAATAACACTCTCTCTTAAACCCTCACTAAGTAGGTTCTCTTTGCTAAGTTCTTTTTTTACAAAACGAATCATCGCATCGTTTCTCATAGCAGTTTTATAGCGAGGGAGAATAGCACCTGCGTTTGTTACTTTTTTGGGCATAGTCATAGAACAAGAGCCTGTTTTACACTCTATCATCCCATAGTAGTAGTCTCTCGAACCCACTACAAACTGATGCATCATATAGGGCTTAGGACGAAAAAGAACTCCTGTCATGCTATGACCAAAGTTGTGAGCAAAAAAAGTTATTTGGATTGTATTTGGAGCACGAAAGACCGACTCAACTGTTGCATCTATGAGCTGCGTTTTATGAGCTATAAGTTTATCGCTAATGCGATAATCTTCATAGGAGTGAGGTATCAAAAGAGCAAGCTCAGTATAGCTACTAATACCAAGCTTTTTAAACTTTGATTCTTGGTCTTTTGTGAGTTTCATAATATTTATTTACCGAGTTTTTTCTCTAGGTTTCTTACTCTTAAGTGCATATTTCCAAGCATTAGAGTCATAACAACGATTATAAGGGTTAAAACTGTATCAGATAAATTTTCCATAATTTTCCTTTTTTGTGTTATAATTAACATCAAGAGTTAGAGAGGCTGTAACCTCTCTAATTTAATTTCTAAAAGTTAAGACTATGCATCTTAACCTCCAGATGTTAAATTTGTCCCACCTTTTGGTGGCGACGAAATTATTATAACAATAAATCAAAAAACTTCTTAAAAATATGACAAATTGCCATAAATTTTAAATAAACTAAGCCTTTACTCTCTCTATTCTATCTGCTTCTTGCGCCTTATAAAGCTCCGCACACCCTTTTGAAAGTTCACGAATTTTGAGCATATAGTTTTGACGCTCAGTTTGACTTATTGCCTTTCTTGCATCTAGTACATTAAAAGTGTTTGAAGCCATCATACAGAGGTCGTAAGCAGGCAGAGGAAGTCCAGCTTCAATTGTCTTAAGACACTCTGCACATTTCGCTTCAAACTCTGCAAAAAGCATTGGTACATCTGCTACTTCAAAGTTGTACTTTGAGAACTCTATTTCACTCTCTTTATGAACATCTCTGTAGTAAGTTTTTCCATGCTCATTTTCGCCCCAAACTATATCAAAAATATTATCAACACCTTGAAGATACATAGCAAGTCTTTCAGTTCCGTAAGTAATCTCAACTGCTACAGGATCGCACTCGATTCCTCCAACTTGTTGAAAGTATGTAAACTGTGTTACTTCCATACCGTTCAGCCAAACTTCCCAACCAAGACCCCAAGCACCAAGTGTTGGAGACTCCCAGTTATCTTCTATGAAGCGAATATCGTGCTTAGATACATCAAGACCTAAGAACTCTAAAGATTGAAGATAAAGCTCTTGAATGTTGTCTGGTGATGGTTTAATAAGTGCTTGAAACTGATAGTAAGAACCTAAACGATTTGGATTTTCTCCATAACGCCCATCAGTTGGACGACGAGAAGGTGCTACATAGGCAACAGACCAAGGTGTAGAGTCAAGTGAACGAAGAAAAGTAGCAGGGTGAAATGTCCCTGCACCTGATTGTATATCGTATGGCTGAACAATATTACAGCCCTGTTTCATCCAAAATTCTTGTAGTTTTAGTAACATCTCGCTAAAAGTTATCATGAGTTCTCTCTTCTTAAAATATTTCGCAATTATAGCTTAAATTTTTCTCTTATTTTGCTTACAAATTATATCGCCTACATTTTTCCCTAAAGATGAGGCAACAACCTCACACTTTACCTTGAGCAAAAAGAAAATATTTGCCCTATGAGCATCACTTAAACACTCATAATTTCCCATTCCCTTACTTATAACCACATCAGCATTATCAAACAGCTCTTGAGCATAAGAAGAAGCTCTTGTGTAAGCAAATCCTGGTGTATTCACACCACTATCAACAAGCTCGCATAGCTTATCAAACGCAGCCTCTTTAGCCTCTTTCATTGTCACATCATTGATGATAGGATTTCCTCTAACAAAGTAAGCATACTCTGCGTTTGGATAGAGACTCAGGAGTGTTTGAGTAAACATATAATCAAAAATATGCTCTCCTACATTATCTCCAAGTATAACAACTTTTTTTGCCCTAGCCAACTCCTGCTTCATCGCATCAAAATCATTGTGTGCAAACTCTGTGTCAAAAATCTTATGGAGTTCTTCTTTGAGGTCAAACTCTACCTCTGCTGCAAGGTCTATAACATTTCCAGCTACTGCTATTTTTGTAGCTACTAGAAGCTTATCCTCTGCGTTTGTGAGTCTTGTTGTTAGGAGTGGTACAAAAGAGAGTGCCTTTTGAGTTGAGAGTGCTTTTATCTCATCATATAGGTCAGTCTTGTTAGCGATTTGAGCCATTTTCTCATATACATCTGCGGCTATTTCGGGAGGGTTATTCTCATAAGAAAACTCTTTGCTCATCGTAGTTATTGTTGATGTGAGTTCTTTGGTTAGTTTTGTATCTGCGTTTATAGCATCTGCGACCTTAACACTCTGGTTAATTATGCACGAAACGCAGGCTTCATCTATCTGCATCTAGTCTGTATGGTCTGAGATTGCTTTGTTCCACATAAGCTTATACTTACGTCTCATAAACTCTACATCTTGTTGAGAAAGTTTGAGTTGTTCTTGAAGTGTATGGATTGTTTTTCTATCTTCATCATATAGTTCTTGAAGTGAGTTTAATGCTTCACGAAGAAACTCATTTTCCACTTTTACAGCTTCAATAGTCTCATCTTTTGCATCAAGCACTTTCTCATGTAGATTGATGATAGTACCTATAGTTTTTTCTATAAACTCAGGTTGAACCAACATCTCATGAGTATTTTTCTCTGAGAGCTCTTGGAGTTTTGCAGGGACTATGACTTCAGTTGTACCTTTAGATGGGTCTATATAACGAACACCATCTTCAACTTTTATAGTTAGTTTTGAAGCTTCTATCAAAGCTTCAACGGCAGAAATATTTAGACCTGTAAGATTACAATACTCTTCATCACTCATCCACTGCATATTTTCTCCTGTATTAAGCTATTATAGTCTCTATCTCTAAAGAATCCATCTCAACTTTTTTCTCTTTAGCAATCTTATCTTCTTGAAGTTTTATAGCTAACTCTTCATCATTAAGTGCCATGATTTGCATAGCAAGAAACGCAGAGTTAATTGCACCTGCTTTTCCTATAGCTACAGTAGCAACTGGCATTCCAGCTGGCATTTGAACAGTTGAGAGAAGTGCATCTATACCACCAAGAGCAGAAGCACTCATAGGAACACCAATAATAGGTTTAATAGTTTTAGACGCAAGTACACCTGCTAAGTGAGCAGCCATACCAGCCGCAGCGATAAAACATTGAGCACCTTTCTCTTCAGCGTCTTTGATATACTTTACAGTTCTAGCTGGTGAACGGTGAGCAGAAGAGACGATAAGTTCATAACGAACACCAAAAGCTTCTAGTGTGTCAGAACACGATTTCATAACTTCATAGTCACTTTTAGAACCCATTACAATTGATACAAATTTCATTTAATTTCCTTGAATATTTTAATAGTAGAATTATATCATTTTTTTATATTAGTTATTTAGGATTTGTCCCCATTTGTGCATTTGATGGGATTCTAAAAAAAGTAAACGCAGGGAAAGTTGTTGGAAGAATAATCTCATTTGTGTTTCCACTATGAATCTCTTCGTATATCTTTCCTTTTTGCGTTTTAAGTTCTTTAAACTTCACATAAAACTTGCCATCTTTCTCGTAGGTAGTTCCCACTTCATTGTCTACTAGTTCGACTTCACTACCAAGTGGAAAAACTACTTCAAGCTCATCCCCTGGCATAGTTTTAAACTTACATAAGAAGTGTGTTCCCTCAGGATTTACAACTCCACTAACTTGATGTGTTCCAAGTTGCATAGAGAAGTCTAAACTCTGTGTGTCATGACGTTCAAATGGACGTGAAACTAAGTAAGCATCTGTATAACCACGATTTTGTAATGACTGAAGTTCATACTGATACTTTGCATCATCAAACTCACCATCATAGTAATCATTTATCGCCATTCTGTAAGCTTTTGCCGTTGTTGCTGCATAGTAAGCTGTCTTAGTTCGACCCTCTACTTTTACAGAGTCTACAACACCAGACTCTAAAATCTCTTTCATATGTGAAGCGAGGTTAAGGTCTTTTGCGTTCATAATATATGTTCCGACACCCTCTTCTTCTTCAAGCTTGAAAAGTGTCCCTGTCTCAGGATTTGCAGCATATATCTCATACTCAAAACGACAATCATTTGCACATGAACCACGATTTGGAACACGACCAGACTGAAGTGTAGAGATAAGACATCTTCCACTGTATGCAAAACACATACTTCCATGAACAAATACCTCAAGCTCAAGAGTTGGTAACTCTTTTTTGATGGCAACAAGGTCTTTAAGTGAGATTTCACGTGCTGTAATAATACGTGTAGCACCCATATCATGATAAATCTGAGCATCAAGCACATTCATCACATTTGCCTGTGTTGAGAGATGTAGTGGCATATCTGGCACTAAGTCATGACAGAGTTTTAAAACACCGGGAGTAGCAACAATAAAAGCATCAGGGTTTAACTCACCCATAGCTACGATGTGCTTTTTTAGTAATGCAAGCTGAGAGTTAAAAGGAAAGCCGTTTATAGTTGCATAAACTTTTTTTCCCTTAGAGTGTGCATAGTCAATGCCCTCTTTGAACTCTTCCATGCTGAACTCTTTACCAGAACGAATACGAAGTGAGAAGTGAGAAACACCACCATAAACAGCATCTGCACCAAAATCAAGAGCAATTTTAAGCTTTTCTAATGTTCCCGCAGGAGATAATAATTCTACTTTTTGCATTACTGTCCAAACTGTGCTAAAAGAGCTTCGATATCATCTGTTGAGGCGACATCATTATGAGTATCTCCAACAATATGTTGTGCAGATGACACACGTTTTTCATCATCTATTTTACCCTCAAATAGGGTATTCATATACTTAGATAATGCACGCATTACATTGATAACACGTTCTATTTTTTGACGGTGAATATCTTGATACTGCATAATATCCATCACACTCATAATAGAGTCACCACTTGTTTGAAGAACTTCTATTGTCTCACTTGTTCCTAGTAAAGCCTCTTCATTTTTACTGAGCTGCGTTTTAAACGCTACTACATCAGGAAATTTCGCAGTTAAGGTCTTAAAGAGTTCTATGTTTGAGCCTAGAACTTCTACTGTAGCACTCAGTGTCTCTTCTTTATCCATCAAGTCAGTGCTGATAACTTCGATAATGTCAAAGATTTCACTCGCTTTTTCTTCACTCTCTTTTGTTACATCATCAAGTTGGTGAACCATTTTGTTCTCATCTGTAGCTGGAAGAGGCCAGTGGTGAGAAGTATCTTCTGCATAGCCATCAGGAGTTTTATCATCTGTATCGTCTTCAGATGGTTCTTCTTCCTGTGCTATATCTTGAGCTACTTCAGTTTCAAGTTCTTCTTCTAGTTCATCTATATCGCCAATATCTCCACTCATAAGTGCATCGAGTTCTTCTTGAGTCATAAAATGTTCTCCAAAATTGAATAATTTATTAATTGTCACTATAATAGCATAAATAATATAAACAAGAGAAAAAATGATACTAGACATGCACAACCATACCCCACTTTGTAATCATGCTGAGGGAACGATTGACCAATATATAGAAGCAGCGATTCATGCTGGCACACAACACTTTGGTTTCTCTGATCATGCACCTATGGATTTTGACCCTAAGTATCGAATGCATTTTGAAGATATGAAAGCCTATGAGAACGATGTTCTTCAAGCTAAAGAGAAGTACAAAGAGAAGATAGAAATTTTACTCGGTTACGAGGTTGATTATCTTCAAGGAGAGATGGATACAAGGGTTTTAAACGCAGAGGTTGATTACCTTATAGGTTCTGTGCATTTCATTGAAGGATGGGGATTTGACAACCCTGAGTTTATAGGCAAATGGGAAGAACAAGATATAGACGAGATTTGGCAAAAATACTTTGATACCATAGAAGAGATGGCAAAGAGTGGGCTTTTTGATATTGTAGGGCATCTAGACCTCATCAAAGTTTTTAAGTTTATGCCAAAAGGAAACATCCCAAAGATGGCAAAAAAAGCTTTAGTTGCTATCAAAAACGCAGGTATGGTTTTAGAGTTAAATGTTGCAGGATATAGAAAAAAAGTACAAGAGCCTTACCCATCTTTAGCTCTTTTAGAAGAAGCATATAAGCTAAATATTCCCATCACTTTTTCTTCAGATGCCCACAAACCAGAGCAAGTAGCGATGTATAATGATGAGATAGTAGAGATGGCACGAAAGGTTGGCTACACTGAGTGTGCCTTCTTTCGTAAACGTAAGATAGAGTTTATAAGTTTCTAGTTCTCAGTATTTACAAGCCACATAGAAAAGATATCAAGATAGTCCCAAAAAGATTGAATATACTCTTCGCTCACACCTTCTTCAACTAGTTCTTCAAGAAGTGGAGCATACAGAGATAACCAACTAACACGTCCAGCCTCATCTATACGAAAAGGAGCATGGCGACCTACCATTTGAGAATCACCTCGACTCTCTTTGAAGTACTCAGGTCCTCCAGACTCTTGAATAAGAAAGTCAAAGGCATGTTTTTTTGCCTCAGCAAAGTCATCTTCATCTAAAACTGGAAATAAAAAAGCTATATCACTTACTTCTATTAACTCATAATGTCTATATACAAGTGTATGAAATCTCTCTTCACCAACCTCATGTAAAAATCCCGGATGAGGCTTAGTAACTGGTGGTCTTACACCAATCTGTCCTGCTGTTATCTCTAGTTTCATACAAACTCCCAAATAATTTGATAGAATTATACATATTATTACTATAAAAAGATTTAAAAGTAAGGCTTAGTTTATGAATGTGTCACCAAGTTTTTCACCTCCAATCAAATTAATGAAGCCCTACTTTTTATTAGCAGGCTTTTTTTATCTACTTAGTATCGCCTCTCTTCTTTTTATCTCGCCCTTTTTAGACTTAAAAGACTTTAGCCTTATTGGCTGGGTTCACCTCTATATGCTTGGCTTTGTTATGATGGGTATTTTTGCTGCTATGGCTCAACTCTCTCCTATTATTATCCAAACGCAGCACTACAGTGTTAAGATATTTTCTTATCTTTGGATTGTTTTAACACTTGGCATAATCCTAATGATGCTTGGCTTTTTTATAAATGTAAGTTTTTTACTCTGGGGAGGTGGCATAGTTTTAGTCGCTATGCTTATCTATGCTACCGAGTTTCTGCTCACACTCAAAAGTGCTTCTCGCAGCACAAGCATCACTAAAGCTATGAAGATGAGTAACTTCTTTTTACTCTTAGGTATAAGTACAGGACTGGTAATGGCAGCTGCGTTTAATGGCTACATAGATATAAATCCGAACCATATACTTCATATTCACACCTTTGGTCTTGTTCTTGGTTTTGTGATTTTACTTATCATGGGAATCTCTATCATTCTCATCCCAATGTTTGGTTCTTCTGCTCGTATAAGTGAGAAGGAGTTTACTAGTAGCTTCTACACTATAGCCTTTGGTGTAGTCATAATGATGCTCTCACCATTTTTTTATACTGAACTTCTTAAAAACATCGCTTACTCTTTCACAATAGCAGCTATCTTACTCTACATATATCAACTCTATAAGATGACATCTTCACGAAAAAGAGTGACTCATGATGTCTGGGCTAGGTATATGTATGTAGCATTTAGCTCTTTTATGGCTGCGTTTTTCATACTCACTCTTTATCTCTTCAATGACAATGAACTTTACTTACGTGTTGGTATGTGGCTATTACTTATTGGTTTTTTCGGCTGCGTTATCATCGGAAACTTTTACAAAATTATTCCTTTTTTGGTCTGGTTTCATATCTACTCACCTCTTATAGAAACGCAGAGTGTCCCGATGCTTCATCAACTCCTACCAAAACGCAGTAGTGAGCTACAGTGGTTCTATAGTTTCTTAGGTGTTCTCATCACGACCCTTGGTTTAGCACTAGAAGATAGAAGCCTCTTTATGGGTGGTGTTATTTTACTACTAGTGAGTGCCCTAATGTTTTTGTACATTATAAATAAAGTTTTAAGTGCAAAATAAAATACAATTACTAAAGAGTAAGTTAATGAAATGGCGTGTATAATACTCTTAACAAAAATAATAAAAAGGATTTACTAATGGGTAAATATTTAGAATTAACTGGTTCAGATTTCGAAGCAACACTTTCAGAGGGTGTATCTCTAGTAGACTTTTGGGCTCCATGGTGTGGACCGTGTCGTATGATCGCTCCAATCATTGAAGAACTTGCTGAAGATTTTGACGGAAAAGCTAAAATCTGTAAAGTAAACACTGATGAAGAGCAAGATATTGCTGTTAAATTCGGTATTCGTTCTATTCCAACTATCATGTTCTTCAAAGATGGAGAAATGGTAGACCAAGTTGTTGGAGCACAGTCAAAAGCTGCTCTAGCTGATAAAATCAACGGTCTTTTAGGCTAAGGTTTCATCCCCTTGAAAAAAAAGAGAAGAGGCAAAAGTCTCTTCTCACTCTCCACACTTCTCGCTTCCTTTTTCGGTTCAGCGATGATAGCAATGTCTTTTGCTTACTTCAACTACAAATTTTCAGAGTATAAATTTATCGACTTTAAAAAATGGACCTTTTATGAAAAAAGTGATATTTTTACACCCAAAGATGATGACTATATAGTAGTTTTTTACTCTTCTAAAGAGAAAGACACGATGAACCTTTTAGCGCATACCGATTTAAACATTCATATTTTAGCAATAGACTACTACAATAAAGTAAGAGCAAACACTCCAACCACAACCTTTTTAAGAAGTGGAACAAAGACTTCTCTCTCTTTTATTCAGAGGTTTAACATTTATGAATCCCCATCTATATTTTTTATAAAAAAATCAACAGAGACTCTTTATAAACAAGATAGTATGATACG
>Ga0256824_10001110_pt1 | contig 10407 bp, 10 predicted proteins | sample CV67metaG_FD_191570 | JGI IMG/M metagenome (GOLD analysis project Ga0256824, IMG submission 191570) | Hydrothermal vent microbial communities from East Pacific Rise, Pacific Ocean - CV67 | ecosystem: Environmental > Aquatic > Marine > Hydrothermal vents | place: Pacific Ocean: East Pacific Rise...
CACTTAAATTTACTAACTTTTACTCCAACGGTTATCGCTCCATTTTTGGAATCACCTCTCTCTTCACTGGTATCACTCTACCCTCAGGATTTGACTACCTTGGAAAAGGGCTTGAGCTTTCAAATCTTAGTTACCTAGGAAGTGTAGCCAAAGAAAATGGTTACTCTACTCTAGCGATGCAGGGCTCAAACAGACGCTCTTACAGAGTAGATGCAGTTAGTCATATAGCAGGTTTTGACAACTATTATGGGGCAGAAGATATGCCAAATGTAGAGAGTGTAGATGAGGGAAGAGCTCCACATACTGGAACTTATGATCATAATCTTTTTAGTTTCTACCATCAAAAACTCAACTCAATGAAAGAGCCTTTTCTAAGCTTTGCTTTTAGCTCTACTAACCACTCCGACTTTCATCTTCCAAGTGCTAAATTTGAGAGATACCCACACGATTTAAAAAACTATAATGGTGCTTTGAATGCTTATATATATGTAGATAATGCTATTGAAAGATTTATGAAGAGTGTTAAAGATGAGCCTTGGTTTGATAACACTATTTTTATTTTCACCTCTGACCATGGGAGTGGAAATGCTCTTACATCTATAGCAAGAAAATACCGTCCTGATGATAAAGCTCTAAACTCACTTGAACACTTTAGAATTCCTCTGCTTATCTATGCTCCTAAAATATTTAAAGCCCAAGAGATAACTACACTAGGGTCACATAATGATATTTTTCCAACCATAGTTGATATGCTTGGGTTTAAAGCAGATATAGCAGTTATGGGGAACTCACTTTTTGATAAAGATATAAACAAACGCTTTGTATACTTTTTTGCAGGAAACCTTATAGGACTTGTTACAGATAATGGCTATATAAAGTATAATTTTAAAGATATAGTTGAGAGTTTAGGAACTAAAGAGAGTATAGCAGATATGAAAAAACTTCTTTTTGCAGTTGATTCTGCTGAGGCACAACTTTTAGAGAAAAATAGGTGGACTAAGTAATGCATTATAAGATTTTAGTCATTCTTCCAAACTGGTTAGGTGATGCTATTATGGCAACTCCAGCCATAGAACTACTAGCAAAAGAGTACCCCAATGCTAAGTTCACTTTTGTTGGTAGCTATGTAAGTATTGAAGCTCTTAAACACCATCCTCTTTGTGAGAGAGCTATTGTTGATGAGACTAAAAAGGCCTCATCGCGTTTACTAGCTACATACAAACTCGCTAAAGAGTTGGGTCAGTTTCATCTAGCCATTACCTTTAGAAATCAACTCCACTCATCACTTCTTTTAAGACTAACTGGAACTGTTGTCTGCCTCGCTAAAAAATCTTGGCACTCAATGTTTCTACTCTCTCACACTCCCACTATCTCAAACAAACAACATCTTGTAAAACAGTATGCAGAGTTGGCAATGATAGATGTAGATAATAAAGAGTATGAAATTCAAAATCTCAAGCTCTACATAGAAGCTCAAAACTTCACAAAACCAATGCTTGGTATCAATGCTGGGGCTACTTATGGAAGTGCCAAACGATGGTATCCTGAACGTTTTGCAGAGCTTGGAGCCGCGTTTAGTGATGAGTATGATATTATTATTTTTGGTGGACCAAATGAAGTAGAGATGGCTCAGGAGATAGAAGATAATTTAAAAAATAGAAAAGTTACAAACTATATTAATCTAGCTGGAAAGACTACGATTAGTGAGTTATGCTCAAATATTGCAGGCTGTTCTATCTTTGTCACAAATGACAGTGGTCCAATGCATGTAGCCGCTGCCTATCAAGTACCAACTGTTGCTATTTTTGGACCTACAAAATATAAAGAGACATCACAATGGCAAAATGAAAAAGGTACAATAGTAAGGCATGAGATGGATTGTTCTCCATGTATGAAACGCGAATGTCCACTAGGGCATCACGAGTGTATGAAGAATATCACCGCGTTTGAAGTTATAAACGCGGTTCGAGCACTAAATATAGAGAGTTCTAAAAAGCGAACTTAAATCCACCATAAAGAGATTTATTATAACTAAAGTTACCACCTGAAACATCATAGTTTGTGTCTACTGAACGGTACCCTATAGTTATACGACCATTCTTAATCACTTCAATATCGTAATTAATTCGATACTCTAAAAAATTATCTGCATCAGCTAATGATAATACACCTGGTGCATAGTAAAGACTTGCTCCAACATACATAGGAATTAAATCACTTGCAGGAATTCTATATGTTGCTTCAATACCTAAGGGAATACTCATATAGTCTAAACTGTTATATTTAGTAGCATTAAGCTTTACCCCTAAACCCACAGTTAGACCTTTATCACCAATCTCTCTTTGCATTAAAAAGTTAAGTTCAATAAGACTATCTAAACCACTGCTATCATTGTCACTATGGGATTTATGTCCATTTAAAAATCTACCACCAACAAAGACTGTTTCAGGCTCTACAGAGTCATTAAACTGCCCCATATCAAATTTCGCTATTACTTCTAAATCACTATCGTTTATATTTAATTCTGCTGTGTTTAATGCAAAGGCAGAAGCTGCACATAGAGTCATCATACTTATTTTTTTTAGCATAAGTTTCCTTGAATTTTTTGAATTGTTTTCGTTGTACTTTTGCCATCGACAAAATCAACAAGTTTCAACTCACCAGCAAATTCTGTTCCGACGACAGTTTTCCCCTCATAATCTCCACCTTTAACAAGAACATCAGGTTCTATCATCTTAATCAAGTTATATGGTGTATCTTCAGCGAAAGGAACAACAAAGTCAACTGCTTCAAGTGCAGCTAAAAGGTAGGCTCTATCTTCAGCTATATTTACAGGACGAGTAGGACCTTTTAAACGCGATACTGATTCATCAGAGTTAAGTCCTACTATTAAAATATCTCCAAAACTCTTAGCAATTTGAAGATATTTCACATGACCAACATGTAAGATATCAAAACAGCCATTTGTAAAAACAACTCTTTTACCATTTGCACGACAACGTGTTACTATCGCGTTTATATCTTCAAAACTTTTTATATGGGCATCAGATGTACTTTTATGTAGACTTGCTTCATACTCTTCTATCTCATCAATAGTAACAGTAGCCGAACCAATCTTTCCAACAACTACACCTGCCGCAAGATTTGAGAACTTAGCAGTCTCATCAATATTTTTACCAGAACTGAGTGCAAATGCGATAGAAGCTATAACTGTATCACCAGCTCCTGTTACATCAAAAACCTCTTTTGCAACTGTTGGAAATACTTTAAGAGTCTCATCAAAAATAGCAATACCATCTTCGGAGAGTGTAATAAGAGAGATACCAAGTGAGCACTCTTCTTTTAATTTTAAAAGAGCCTCTTTGAGTGCACTTTCATCTGCTATCTCTATACCAGTCGCAAGAATAGCCTCTTTTTTATTTGGTGTTAAAAGATATGCACCTTTGTATTTTGAAAAGTCACTCCCTTTTGGGTCTACCAAAACTTTTACACTGTTCTCATTTGCTAGTTTTATAACTCTCTGACAGAGTTCATCTGTTAAAACACCTTTTCCATAGTCTGAGAGAATCACCATATCATAAGAGCTTATATTTGAAGCAATTGCATTAAGAATTTTCTCAACAGAAGAGTTTTCTATATCTTCTTTACTCTCTTTATCGTATCTTAGTATCTGTTGTGAAACTGCTATAACTCTACTCTTTTTAGAAGTTTTTCTACTCACTTGTGTTACGATATTTTGAGAATCAACATCTATCGCGTTTAACATTGCAATAAGTTCTACACCATTATCATCATCACCTATAACACTTGCAACACTCACCTTAGCACCAAGAGCATTAAGATTATTTATAACATTTCCAGCACCACCGAGAACTGTTGTCTCTTTGGCAATATCTACAACCTGAACAGGTGCTTCTGGACTTATTCTCTCACATGAACCCCATAAATAATGGTCAATCATAAGGTCACCAATGACTAAAATACTTGGTTTAGAACTTTTTAAGACCTGCATTACTTCACTTCTTCTTCATACATTCTTTTGATTTCACTTACATAAGCTTTTATACCATCTTCCATCTCATAAGCTGGGGCATAGCCTAAAAACTCTTTTGTAGTGGCAATATCTGCCTCAGTATGGAACTGATATGAACCTATAAAAGGGTTAGGGATATACTCACATGTAAACGCGGTGCCAAGCTCTTTTTGTAGTATATCTACGATATCTTGAAAACTTCTTGCCTTACCCGTTCCAACATTATAAACTCCACTCTCTTTAGGCTGCATCGCTTTTACATTTGCTTGAATAATATCTTCTATAAAAATGAAATCTCGTAAAATTTTATCGCTGTCTTCAAAAAGACGAGGATTTTTTCCTGCTAAAAGTTGATGTCCAAATTGTAAGACCATAGAAGCAGTTGTGTTTTTAAAGTACTCACTTGGACCATATACATTAAAGTAACGAAGTCCTACTATACTTATGTCACAATCTTTTATGTACTCACGACTTAAGTTATCCATACTGAGTTTTGAAAAACCATAAACATTTTGAGGAGCCTCACGACCAACTCTCTGAGGAGACTCTGCATTACCATAGGTTGCCGCACTTGAGGCATAAACCATATTTGCATCATGAGCTACTGCTAAATCGAGTAAATCTTTATAAGCATTTACATTTGTTTTTATCATCAAGTCTTGCTCTAGTGCCGTAGTATCTGAGATAGCTGCCTCATGAAAGATATAATCAAAGTTATAGTTAACTTCTAAATCTAAAAGTAAATCTTTATCATTGATATCTCCACTAATAATTTCACCCGTGAAACCTATAAGGTTTTTAAAGTGACCAAAACTCTTAAGATTACCATTTGAAAGTGTTTCACCACTTCTAAAACTATCTAATACTACTATATTTGCTTTTGGATGGTTTTTTTGAAAGTAAAAGGTAAGGTTTGAGCCTACAAAACCTGCTCCACCTGTTATTAAAATTGTTTTGTTTTCTAAGTCGTTATCTATGTATCGCATATTCCCATCCAAGTATATTTATTTTAATAATATGATACCTTTAAATTCATTAACAAGTATTTAAGACTCAAACCAATATAATGTAGTCGAAACTTTAATCTAAGGAAATAAAATGAAAAAAATCGTAATCGCTTCAATCGCTACTTTAGCACTAGCAACAGCTTCAATGGCAGCCGTAAATGGTAAAGCTTGTACATCTTGTCACGGTGCTGACTGGTCTAAAAAAGCTCTAGGTAAATCTAAAGTTGTTGCTAACTTAACTCATGCAGAAATTGCAACTGCACTTAAAGGTTACAAAGCTGGATCTTACGGTGGACCAATGAAAGGTCTTATGAAAGGTCAAGTAGCTAAATATTCTGATGCTGATTTAGAAGCATTTGCAGCGACTATCGGTAAATAAGTTCTTATTTACCTGAATTGCCCTTTGGGCAGTTTTGGCACTAAATGCCTATACCCCCATCGCTTCTCGATGCCCCTTGAGGGTAAAAGCGTAAGTGGGGTACTCACTCTAATAAACCTATTCAGGTCTATAATCTTTCTTTAACTCTTTGCGTTTTTTCTCTTGTTTTACAGCATCATTCAATTCATCTTCACCATCAAACTTAGCCGCATTTAAAAACTTCTCTTCATCATCAAACTGACCATTTTTAATAGCCCAAAGAAAAGCAAAAAGTGCAATAGCTCCTAAAAAGATAGATGCACCTAACATCATAGTAATTACCCAAGTGTCCATTGTTACCCCTTATTCCATTTATATCTAATTCTCATAGAGTTCCCAACAACAAGAAGAGAACTCACACTCATAGAGATTGCAGCAACTAGAGGTATAACATAACCTGCCATCGCTAAAGGTATTGTAATCGCATTGTAAACTAAAGAGATACCAAGATTTTGCTTTATAAGAGCATATGTTGTACGAGAGATTTTAAAGGCATCTTCTAAGGAGACTAAAGAGTCATTGAGTAGCACTACATCACTTACCTCTACTGCTATATCACTTCCACTTCCCATTACTATACCAATATCCGCTTGGGCAAGTGCTAAAATATCATTAACACCATCACCAACCATCACAACAGTTTTTCCATCTTTATGAAGTCTATCAATATACTCTGCTTTACTTTGTGGTGTCTGCTCACAAAAATATTTTTTTATTCCTACTTCTTTAGAGACTCTTTGTGCAGATTTTTCATTGTCTCCTGTAAGCATAACAGTTTCAATACCTTTTTTAGCCAAGTTAGTGACAAGTGCTTCTGCATTCTCTTTTATTGCATCATTTAACTCATAAATTGCTACAACTTCATTCTCAACTACAAAATAAAAAACTGTATTATCACTCTCATAATTTATCTCTATGTTATGAGCAGTTAAAAGTTTTAAGTTACCACCTAAGAGTTGTTTTTCACCATATAAGGCACTTATACCCTCTGCTGGTATCTGCTTATACTCATCAAGAATACTCTCTTGTATATTCTCATCCTTTTGAACTAAAAACTCTGCTATTGAAATTGCCACCGGATGATTTGAGGATTTAACAAGTGAATAAAGTGCAACTTTATCAAACTCTTTTAAGATTCTTTCTTTAACAACTTCTGGCTTTCCAACTGTAATAGTTCCCGTTTTATCTAAGACTAAAACATCTATTTTAGCCATAGTCTCCAGTTGTGCGGCTTCTTTAAAAAGAATACCTTTCTTTGCACCTAAACTAAGACCAACTAAGGTTGCAACAGGAGTCGCAAGAGCTAGTGCACAAGGACAAGCAATAACTATGACTGATATTCCAACCATAAACGCGACCTCAAAACTATGTGGCCACATCCACCAAACAAGAAATGTTATAAATGAAAAAGATAAAATAGCAGTTGAGAAATGCTCTGATAAACGGTTAGCCATCTGCTCTATTTTAGGTTTTTTATTTATTGCAGACTCTAAAAGTGCTACTAAATTTGAGAGTGTTGAGTGTTCAAAATCTCTACTTGCTCTGTAATGCACATCAGCATCAATACTTGTAGTACCACTTACAACACTCTCTCCTAGAGATTTATATATTGGTTCGCTCTCTCCTGTTAAGTTCGACTCATCAAAGGAACCACTCCCCTTCAATATCTCACCATCTAGTAGTACTTTTTCACCTGATGATATTACAACAGTATCTCCCACATTAACATCACTTAGACTACAAGCTATAATTTTATTATTTTTGACAATATTGACTTCACTTGGTAGGTTTTTCCCAATAATATCTAGTGTATCAGCCGCGTTTTTCTTGCTTAAGACCTCTAAAAATTTACCTATTAAAACAAAGGTTATAATCATACTCACCGAATCAAAATAAGCCTCACCATCTTCCACAACTGTTATGTATATAGAAAATATATAAGTTAAAAGAGCACCTGTCGCAACAAGTAGGTCCATTCCAACAGTTTTGTTTTTAAGCCCATAATACGCACCACGGAAAAATATCCATCCACTATAAAAAAGTACAGGTGTAGCTAAAATACCCTCTGCAATATTTAGGTTTGTTTTTATATCTTGCTGTATTCCTGTAAAATATCCCGCATACTGAGCAACAGCTATCCACATTATATTCATAGAAGAAAAAATTGCAACTGCCATTTTCAGATAATAATCTTTACGCTCTGCATTTGCATGCTGTTCTTGAATAGAAGCATCATAAGGGTAAGCATTGTAGCCAATAGCCCTAATCATATCTATAATCTCAGATAGTTTCACAATTCCATCAGCCCATACTATACTTGCTTTGTTATTTGTGAAGTTTATATTAGCTTCTATAACTCCATCCATTTTATGGAGTGCTTTTTCATTGAGCCAAACACAAGCAGAACAGTGAATACCCTCTATAATCAAAGAGACTTCACTAAAGCCTTCTTTATCTATTTTGACAAATCTATCGTAAAAAGCAGGTGAGTTAAAATTTGCAGAGTTCTCATACTGCTCAGTAGGTGGAGTGAGTTTAATATCTCCCGCTTTTTCATAAAAACTATCAAGTCCTTCATCACTTAAAAGGTGATAAACTCCTTGACAGCCATTACAGCAGAATAAAAGCTCTCCCTCTTTTATCATAACCTCTTCATTAAACTCTAAATGACAATGACTACAAGTAACACTACTGGACAATTTCAAACTTTCCTAAAGATCTATTTTTTTCTAATCTATCCCATAACTCTACATGACCACTCATACAGATATAGACACCATTTTCCTCAACAGCTTTTGAAAAACCAATAGCAATACCAAGATTTAGAGCAGACTCTACACTATCAATTTCAAATGGATTCATAGCACCTACTAAAATTATCTTTCTATCATCAAAGACTTCATCTAAAAATTCGGATGTTAAATCCATTGTATCAGTACCATGAACAATTATAAAAGTGTCATCTTTGGATTCCATTATGATGTTTGCAAGCATCTTTCTATCATTGACATCCATCTCTAGACTATCTTTATATACAACACCTGCTAAATTATACTCATCACTATAACTACTCAATATCTTTTCTAGTGCATAATTATCAAAGGGTACCTCTAACTCTCCACTAATAGGGTTATATCTTTTGTTAAATGTACCACCACTATTTAAAATCAACATATATTATTTCCATATTTCATCTAATTTATTTACTATCTTTGTAGCTTTTGAATCCATGACACTACCCTCAAAGTCAAACAGATATGTCTCTTTTAAGCCAGCATTTAGCCCAGCTTCAATATCTCTCTCTTTATCGCCAATCATAATTGAGCGACTCATATCAATATTAAACTCACTTTGAGCTTCTAAAAGCATACCTGGGTGAGGTTTACGGCAAGTGCATTCACCCGAAATATCTGGGTGATGAGGACAAGAGTAGACTTTTGATATAACAATACCACTCTTTTTAAATTCTTGTACCATCCATTCGTTCAATCTATCAAAATCTTCTTGTGTGTAATACTCTCTAGCTATACCAGACTGGTTAGTTACAACAAAAATCTCATAAGCTAAACTTTGATACTGTTTGCAAAGCTCAAAAATTCCATCTATAAACTCAAAATCTTCTATCTTATAAAGATAATTAATTTCTCTGTTAATAACTCCATCTCTATCCAGAAAAAGTGCTTTTTTTAAACTCTTAGGCATTAACTAACTACTAACACCATCAGCAAATATCTCTTTTTCAATAATATCACATATAATATGACCTATCAATATATGAGATTCTTGTATTCTAGGTGTAGAGTTAGAAGGAACAACTAAAGCTACATCAGCAATTTTAGCCATCTCACCACCATCACGTCCAGTTAAAGCAACAGTAGTTATACCTTTAACCTTTGCACTATGAAAAGCATTTATAATATTTAAAGAGTTTCCAGAAGTAGAAATTCCTATAAATATATCACCCTCTTGTCCCATCCCTTCAAGTTGACGAGAAAAAACTTTATCATAACCATAATCATTTCCAATTGCAGTAAGATTCGAAGTGTCAGTTGTAAGTGCGAGAGAAGGAATAGAAGGTCTATCAAAGCCATAGCGTCCAACAAGTTCTGCTGCAATATGTTGTGCATCTGCTGCACTCCCACCATTACCTGCTAAAATAGTTTTATTAGAACCACGGTAAAGTTCTACACACATCTTAGAAACCTGTTCTATCTTATTTAATAAATCTTCATTATTATATATATCTTGTTTTGTTTCAAATGATTTTTTAATTTGATCTTTTATATAGTTTTTCATTAGTTTTCCTAAAAGTATTAGTGTCAAATAATAGCATATTAAGAGTTGTATAAAGATAATAAAATATATAAAAAAGCAATTTAAGTAAAGTCAAGATAAAGAGATAATAAAATAATTGAAATAAAAGTAAAAAGTGAAGTAAAAAAACAACCAACTAGGCAGCGACCTACGTTTCCAATCCTGAAAGGACAAGTATTATCAGCGAAGAGGGGCTTAGCTTCTGGGTTCGGAATGGGACCAGGCGTTTCCCCCTCTCTATAGCCACCTAGACAAGTTGGGTTTAAATACACATAGTATGTACTTAAATCCAACTTGTTGCAGTTGTGAGGGTTAATGAGATGTACTCATTAAAGTATAATTGTTAAAGTCAACAGTTATCTAACTAAATAACATAACAGTTCTAAAAACTTATTTGTATTGTTCAGAAAATAATTTAGTTATTTTCTAAGCTGAGCTTTAGCTCTTGTACACTAAATAAGGTAGTGAACGAAATCATTCAAATTAATGAACTACATTTTTAAAAAATGTTATAAAAAAGACGAACGTACTATTAGTACTGGTCAGCTAAACACCTTGCGGTGCGTACACATCCAGCCTATCAAGCTTGTAGTCTTCAAGCGTACTTCAGGGAACGTTCATCTCAGAGTTGGCTT
>Ga0256824_10001111_pt1 | contig 10404 bp, 9 predicted proteins | sample CV67metaG_FD_191570 | JGI IMG/M metagenome (GOLD analysis project Ga0256824, IMG submission 191570) | Hydrothermal vent microbial communities from East Pacific Rise, Pacific Ocean - CV67 | ecosystem: Environmental > Aquatic > Marine > Hydrothermal vents | place: Pacific Ocean: East Pacific Rise...
TATAGTTCTCAATGAGAAGGTAGAGTCTTTAAATGAGGCAACACACCATCATATAGAAGAAGCTATAGAAAAATTTGCTTCACAAGCACTTCGTACATTAGCTATCGCCTTTAAGCCAATAGGTAAAGATGAGCTAGAACTCACACAAGAGAGTTATGAAAACGATTTTATATTTTTAGGACTTCATGGAATTATGGATCCTCCAAGAGAGGAGGTCATACCCGCTATAAAAGAGTGTGCAAGTGCTGGGATTAGAACTGTAATGATAACTGGTGACCATGCTAAAACTGCGAGAGCTATCTCTAAAGATATTGGAATACTGCAAAATGAACAGAGCAGAGTAGTTGTAGGGAGTGAAATTAACGGTATGGACGAGCAAGAGCTTCAGGCGGTAGTTAAAGAGACTTCTGTTTTTGCAAGAGTAGCACCTGAGCATAAACTACGCATTGTGAATGCTTTAAAAGCTAATGGTGATGTCGTAGCTATGACAGGAGACGGGGTAAATGATGCTCCTGCCCTTAGAACTGCTGATATTGGTGTGGCTATGGGAATAACAGGTACAGATGTTGCAAAAGATTCAGCTGACTTAATTTTGCTTGATGACAACTTTACTAGTATTGTCAAAGCTGTAAGAGAGGGTCGCCGTATTTATGACAATATTAAAAAGTTTATTAGACAAGGATTGACTGCAAATGTGAGTGAAGTTGTTGCAATACTCTTGGCCTTTATGATGATGGGAGATCACCCTTTAATGACACTAACACCACTTATGATACTTTGGGTGAACCTAGTAAGTGATGGTATTCCATCTTTAGCACTAGGTTTAGAAAAAGAGGAGCCTGGTCTAATGCAGAAACAACCACGTTTAGAGTCTGAAGATTTTTTTGCAGATAACCTAGCATCTCGTATTATTTTACGAGGGATTGTTCTAGGTGGAGTGGCTTTTTGGTTATTTGATTTTGCTTTAGATAAAGGTGCAACTGTAGAGTATGCACAAACCTTAGCATTTATGACACTTGTTTTTGGACAACTTTTTCATATATTTGATGCAAGAACATTTACAACTATTTTTAGACGTAACCCTTTTGAAAATGTCTACTTGCTTTATGCAATTGTGACAGCAGCTACACTCTCCATGGTTATGGTCTACACTCCCTTTGGACACTTAGCATTGGGGACAGAATCAATCACTTTAAAACATCTTCTTATGGTAGTTGCTATTGCAGCCTTACCAACATTAATCCTTTCGGGATTAAAAGAAGTGTTTAAGCTTAAGTGGATTTAAAGTAGATATGTTAGAATTTAACAGATTAATAGTAGAGAGGGGATGGTAATATGAGAAAACATGAGGAGTTGCCAACTGAACATGAAGATGCCTTAATCGCTTCTTTGCATAAAATCATTAAATTTGCTGTAAAAATATTGGCAATATTGATGGTAATAGTGATTTTTTGGGGTGTTGCAGATGTTATTTATGTGCTTTATAACAATCTTATAGAAGAACCCTATATGCTACTAAACATATCAGATATATTTAAAACATTTGCTGCTTTTTTAGCAGTTTTAATTGCAATAGAGATTTATCAAAATATAGTTTTATACTTACGAACTGATGTTTTACCAATTAAACTTGTTATTGCTACGGCATTGATGGCAATTGCAAGAAAAGTAATAATTATTGACTTTAAAGATCTTTCACCTAACTATATTTTTGCAACAGCAGCGGTTGTTTTATCACTAGGAATTACATACTATTTAGTCTCAAAAGAAGATGAAGAAAAAGATGTTGAGGTAGAGTAGTTTATGAATTTAAAAGAGTTAGAAAATAGAACTATATTGCTATTTGGAAAGAGCCGAGCCTTTAGAGATGAAGAGTTTGATTCTCAGATGAATCGTCATAAAATAAGAGTCGTCAAAGAGTATGACGAGAGTGTGGCACTCGTTATAGATGGCAAGATGATGACACCTTATGAGCAGAATGAGAGTGAAAGACTTTATGAGACTACAGAGTTGAAATTTATATCTATAGATGAATTAGAAAATACTTTAGCAAAAGAGATAGATGAAGATACTCTCTTAATGAGCCTAAAGCTCTCACATGACACAGAGAGACTCAAAAGTTTTATACAAAACTCCAAGCTTACTAACAGACTCTTTTTTAGACTTATAAAGATGTACTCATGGGGTGATGAAGATTTTTTTGAAAATGATGATAACCGTGATGTAAGTGCTGCTTATATATCGAGATTTTATGAAAATATTGAACGCAACCATAATGTTCAGTATGCAACAACTGGTTTTATTCATCTTGTGGCTCAAACAAAAGATGCTGAACTATTAAGAGAAATTTCAAGACTAAAACCCTTAAAGTTCCATCCAAAAATTGATGCAGCAATTGCTATGAGTCCTTACTGTGACTCTAAACTACAAAAGAGCTACTTCCAACGTGCTCAGAGTAGGATTTTAGAAGCACTCTCTTGTAACAGTAATTTAGATGAGGGTTTAGTTGAAGGCTTTTTAAACGATACAAGCTTAGGTGCTAATGTAGCCCAAAATATAGTATTGAACGTGGTTCTTTTTGAAAAACTCAAGATTTACATGAGTTCATTAGCACTGAATGAAACACTGAGTTCAACTATGCAAAATGAGCTTTTAAACTTAAAGAATAGAGATGTGAACTATGCTTTAGCACACAATAATAATCTTGACAAAAAGGTTGTTTATGAACTTCTCTCCCTTGAAGATGACGAGATACAGCAGAGAGTTTATGAAAATAGTGCAACACCGGTGGAGGTCTTACAAGAGGCATATAAAGATGAAAAAAACTATGCAGCACTTGCAAAAAACGAGTCAACACCCATAGAGATTCTCTACCAACTTCAGCTAGATTCACGATATGAACGTAGTGTTAAAACAAATGCGGGCTTCGGTCGCCATATACAAACTCAAAATATAGGATGGCTATGAAAGCATCAGAATTAACTTCGAGCATTACAGCTTTAGTAGAGCAAAAAGTTCCAACATTTCTCTGGGGTGCACCGGGAATTGGAAAATCTTCAGTTGTTAAGGCCATTGCTAAAAATATGAAATTAGAGTTTATAGACCTACGTTTAGCATTGATGGATCCAACTGACTTAAAAGGGATTCCTTTTTACGATAAAGAGTCCCATACTGCACTCTGGGCACCACCTGCATTTCTGCCCCAACGTGGTCAAGGCATACTTTTTTTAGATGAGCTTAATGCTGCTCCACCTTCTGTACAGGCCTCTGCATACCAGCTTATTCTTGACCGTCAAGTGGGAGAGTACAGACTTCCAGATGGTTGGGCAATAGTTGCAGCAGGAAATAGAGAAGGTGACAGAGGAGTAACGTATAGAATGCCATCACCTTTAGCCAATAGGTTTGTACACTTTGAGATGGATGTCAACGTGGATGACTGGAGAGATTGGGCTTATAAAAATGAGCTAGATGAGCGAATAATAGCTTACATCTCTTACAAGAGTGAGCACCTCTTTACCTTTGATGCTAAGTCTGATGCAAAAAGTTTTGCAACACCAAGAAGTTGGGAGTATGTGAATAGTATTTTAAAAAGTAATTTGGAAAATACTCTTCTGCTCAATGTAATTCAAGGAGCAGTTGGCAAAGATGTAGCAGTCGGCTTTTTAAGTTTTACTAAAGTGATGCATAAGTTACCAAGTATTGAAGCCATACTAAATTCTGGAGAGGGTGAATACCCCGAGGAAGTAGATGTTCTTTATGCATTGAGTACCGGAGTAGTAAGTGCTGTACTCAAAGATGAAACTCGTCTAGATAATCTTTTAAAATATACACTAGAGTTAAAGGGTGAATTTGCTGTGATGATTGTGCAAGATTTACAGAGAAATGGTGTTGTTATGGAACACTCTGAAATATTTAAAGAGTGGGTGAAAAAATTTATTTATCTTTTAGAGTAAGAGAAAAATATAAGGCTGGATGGTATGCGGATTAAAAGCTTAATAAATAAGATAAGAATGGCTCTATACGAGTCTAAAGAGAGCGGCAGAAATAGAGTCACTACTCTCCAAGAGGAAACTGTAACATGAAAACTTTTTTTAATCAGACTACAGGCATAGGCTTACTTCTTTTTATTATTCTCTCAATTTATAATATAGTCTTGGATATTCAAGAAGATATGTACTATATTAAAAAAATTGAGATTATAAAAAAACAAGTAAATCAGATAGAAAAAAACAGTGAAATAGTTTTAGAACTTCAAAGAGAGAGAGGTTTAACAAGTATCTATATGGCATCTCTTTCTCAAGAGCATGAGAGAATAATGCTAGAACAGAGAGAAAAAACTACTCTTGCTATGTCTAAAAATTCTCAACATTTTAAAGAGTCTATTCAAAATATTCGCGATATGCTCGGGTCTAAAAATGCTACAAGAGAGTACATGTTTGGGCTCTATTCAGAGTTAATTCGCTCTTTACTTTTAGATACAAAATCTCTAACTTACCATACAGGTGATAAAGAGCTTAAAAATGAGTTACTCATTTATAATGACTTAAGTGCTCTTCAAGAAATACTTGGACAGTTAAGAGCAAAGGTTGGAGTGGCTCTTTCTGCTAAAAATATCTCTGCATTTCAACAAGAGGATATAGAAAGAACAAATATACTTTTTTACCATCAACTAGAGACAACTTTTGTAAATGATATGCTCTCATCTTATGACTATACTAAACAGATTTCTAAAACAAAATGTTTAAAACATACACTACGGATTTCAAGAAGTATTTCAAATGAATTTCTTAAAGAAGAGAACACTTTATCTGCCATTGAGTGGTTTAATATATCAAGTTGTGCAATAGATAGAATTAATAGTTTTGTAGATAACCAAATTGTAATCATTAAGAAAAATATTAAAACGAGTATTGAACAAGCTGAAGACAAACGAATGAAACATTTTATTGTTTGGCTTTTTGGCTTTATAATTCTTGCTATATTTGTCTATATCTCTTTGAGGAAATCTAAAGACTTGTTAAAAGAGCAGGCAATGCTTCGAAACTATAAAAAAGCTATAGACTACTCTTCTATGGTGCTAACAAGTAACACAAAAGGTCTTATTACTCATGTTAATTCTACACTATGTGAGAAGTCTGGTTTTACAGAAGAGGAGCTATTGGGTAAGAGTTATAGTGTGCTCTTTGATGATGAAGTATATAGAAAGATTATGAGAGAGATGTATAAAAGTGCCAAAGAGAAAAAGAACTATAACTCTATTGTAAAATATAGTGCAAAAGATAATAAAACATTTTGGATTGACACCTTTGTGATACCGATTTTGGATGATAAGAAAAATCTTGTTGAGTATATAAGTATTGGGTATGATATTAGCGAAGTACTCTACTTAAATGATGAGATTCAAGATACACAAAGAGAACTTCTTTATAGGTTAGGTGAAGCTGTCGAGTCAAGAAATAAAGAGAGTGGTAACCATATTAAAAGAGTTGCTCACTACTCTAAGGCCCTAGCACAGTTGCTAAAACTCCCGAGTAGTGAATGCGATGTAATTTTTGCAGCTTCAAGTATGCATGATGTAGGTAAAATCGCCATTCCAGATAAGATACTACTCAAGCCTGGTAAGTTAACTCCAGAGGAGTGGACTGTAATGAAAACACACTCTGAAATAGGCTACAAACTCTTTAAAGACTCTAAACGTGAAATCTTAAGAGCAGCAGCAGATATCTCCTACCAACACCATGAGTTCTTTAATGGTAAAGGGTACCCTAGAGGTTTAAAAGGTGAAGAGATCTCAATTTTTGGAAGAATTGTCGCTATTGCTGATGTTTTTGATGCACTTTATTCTTCGCGACCTTATAAAGAGCCGTGGAAACTTGAGGATATTTTAGATTTACTAGAGAGAGAAGCAGGGAAGCAGTTTGACCCTTATCTTATAAGACTCTTTATTGATAACATTGATGTTTTCTTGAGTATATGGCAAAAATATGAGTAACTAAACTGATGGCACTGGCAGGAAAAATTTCTCAAGCAAAGGCAAAACTTTTAGTAGAGTATCCATACTTTGGAACTCTTGCATCCAAGGTTGAGCTTGTGTTAAATGATAATATAGAAGCCTTTAAGAGTGATGGCAAAGTTTTAGAGTACAACGATGACTATTTGGAGGCTTTAGAGATAGCTGAGTTAGAGTTTATTTTTGCAAATGCTGCTATGCATAAATCTCTCTCCCATGAAAATAGAAAAAATGGACGAAGTGGCTGGCTCTGGCAGATGGCTACAGATATGGCTATAAATGATATGCTTGTAGAAAATGGTCTGACACTCCCTTATGGTGCTCAATATAGAGAGCGTTTTCATGGTATGTATGCAGAGGAGATATATGCTGAGTTAAAATCGGATATGATTAGAGATGATGAAAATTTAGAGTATGAAGCAGATGATGTCAATGATGTCAATGATGTAGAGCAGTCTGATGAGAAAAAAGAAGAACAGAAAAAAGAGCAGACACAAGAGGAACTTCAAGAGGAGATACTCCAAGAACAGCTCACAGCCGAAGAAGCAATCTCTCTTTTAGAATCAGAGTTTAAAAGGGGTGAAGCTCCTTTGCACATAGAGAGATTCTTTAAACTTGAATTTTTAGGAAAAATTGACTGGAGAGATGAGCTAAAATCGGCACTCGATAGATACTTTAAAGATGATTACTTACTAATCCCTCCAAATAAAAAATTTCTCTCTCAAGGAATTTACCTCCCCTCAACTACTTCTCAAACATTTAGGCTTGTTATTGCGGTCGATAGTTCTGGCTCTGTAGAAGAAGAGTTACTAAGTCAGTTTTTAAGTGAGGTAAACTTTTTAATGAGTTTGGTTTCACACTACCAAATAGAGCTTATAGTCTGTGATGAAAAAATACACTCTCATAAAACTTTTTATAGTGGTGAGAGTTTAGAAGTAGAGTTAAAAGGTGGCAGTGGAACAAACTTTAGGCCTGTTTTTGAGTTTATAGAACAAGAGTTTGATGATGTGAAACTTCTGCTCTATTTTACTGATTTACAAGGAAAATTTCCATTTGAAGAGCCATACTATAGTGTGAAGTGGGTCACTCCAAAAGAGGGGGATATTCCCTTTGGAGAAACTATATTTTTAGAGTAATTAGCCTATGCAGACCTGATTACGTCCGCTATTTTTGGCATTGTATAGCATCATATCTGCTTGATGAATGGTATCGTCTAAACTATCTTCATACATTGAAACACCAATGGAGACATTCAAATATATAGGCTCTTTGTTGTCTGAGTAGAGAGGAGTTTGGGAGATCTCTTCTCTGATTCTGTCAAATATATCATGAGCGGAAAAACGGTTGATATTTTTAAGGGTAACACAAAACTCCTCTCCACCAAAACGAGAGACAATATCTCTAGGATTTGTGCTAGAAGTTAAAATCTCTGCAAGATGTACAATTGCTCTGTCTCCCGTGTCATGTCCATAAGTATCATTTACTTTTTTAAAGAAGTCTATATCTATCATACCAATTGCTAAGCTCTCAGCACCTTCATCTCTATCTTCTATATAATCATGCATATGCTCAAAAAAATGTCTTCGGTTGTAAAGGCCAGTTAAAAAGTCTCTGTTTGCATGATTTGTAACGGTTTGAATATTCTCTAAGGCTTCAATGGAGTTGTTTACACGACATGAAAACTCCTCTTTTGAGAAAGGTTTATTTATGTAGTCATTTGCACCTTGCTTCAGAAACAGAGCATTGATCTCTTCATCGTTATTTGAACTTATGGCTATAATACAGAGATCGTTCTTATCTCTAGTTTTTCGTACCTTATGCACTAACTCTAAACCATTCATTACTGGCATATTGTAGTCTGTAATCATAAGCGATATATCTGGATGAACCTCTAGCATTCCTAGTGCTTCTTCTCCATGTGCAACAGCATAGACATCATAAAAGAGATTTTTTAAAAAGCCATTCATCTGTTTTCTAAAAACCATAGAATCATCAACAACTAAAACTTTATGTTTTTGGTTATTGTAGAGTCTTTTTATGGTCTGTATAATGAAGTTAATATCATCAACTCCACCCTTGTTTACATAATCAATAATATTTTTTTTAAGCATTTTTTTACGAAAATCTTTGTCAATATTTGCACTTAAAACTATGGCATGTTGACCCTTACTTAAAACATAATCAACAACTTCACCATCAGGTGCATCGGGAAGATTAATATCGAGAAGTGTGATGAAGTATTTGTATTTACTAAGGTAAAGTTTTGCTTCTGAGAGTTTGTATGCAATGTCAACTTCAAAATTGAGGGCAGCTTGCACCTTTTTTGCAATGAGTTTTGCAAGAGTCTTGTTATCTTCTACTATTAAAATTCTTTCCATTTATATGACTCATTATTTAGGGTTTTAAAAGTGCCCTTTAGTTATTTGTTTCATATTCTACTATAATTCGTTTATGAATTATTTAAGTGTGACTTTAGAGAAACTACAAACTAGAAACAATGTCTTTTTAACAGGTGGTGCAGGGGTTGGAAAAACTACCATTACTCGTGAAATTATTGCCTCTTACGAAGAGAATGCCAAAAAAGTTGCAAAGCTTGCTTCTACGGGAATGGCGGCTACTCTCATAGGTGGGCAGACTCTACACAGTTTTTTAGACCTTGGTATCGCAAGTAGTATCGAAGAGTTAGAAGCCAGTGCAAAGTATGAACTAAAGAAAAAAGTGAAAAGACTCATCTCAAGTATGAGCCTCATAGTCATAGATGAAATCTCTATGGTGAGTGAGTCACTTTTTGAGATGATAGCCTTGCGTTTAAAGCAAGCTGAGTTTAACGGTTCACTCTTAGTTGTTGGTGATTTTTTACAGCTTCCTCCCGTTGTTCGCGGTTACGGGGAAGTCTGTTTTGCCTTTGAGTCAGAGGCTTGGAAGAGTTTTTCTTTTGAAAAAGTAGAGTTGACTCATATTTACAGAACGGATGACAAAAAGTTTATAGAGCTACTTAACCACGTTAGGTTTGGTTTTATAGATGAGTCCATTCATAACCATCTCAATGAGTTCATAAGACCTCTACCTGAAGATTTGAGTCAGTTTACCTTTCTTTTTGGAAAAAATGCAAGTTCCGCAAGGCATAACAAAACACAGTTAGAGTTTATAGACAGTGAGTTGTTTGTCAAAGAGGCTCATATAGTCAAACATAAAAAAAGCACAAAAGATTATGAGATAGAACGCTTTATGGATGATGCAAGAATAGAAAAAGAGCTTAACCTCAAAATAGGCTCCCCTGTGCTCTTTACACGCAACTCTTGGAATTATTTTAATGGTGAACGTGGTGTAGTTGTTAACATTGACTCTAATCATGTTTACATCCAAAAAAGTGATGAAAAGGTCGTAAAACTAGAGGCAGTAGCTCAAAGTAGAGACAAGTGGGTAGAAAAAACTGTAGAGGGTAAAAAAGAGATGCTAGAGGAGTCTCTTTTTAGCATCTACCAATTCCCAATAAAGTTAGCCTTTGCTATAACCATCCATAAGTCTCAAGGAATGTCCATAGAAGACCTCATAATAGAGACAAACGAAATCTTCGCCCCCTCACAGTTTTATGTAGCCCTTTCACGGAGTTCAAACCCTCTACGTTTAAATCTTATTGCCCCAAGAAAACAGTGGTATGAGTTAGCCTTTGTCAATACTAAGGCTATGGGGTTTGTTAAAGCTGATATAATTGAGTCAAAAGAAGAGGAAATATGAGCCAACCAACAAGAGAAAAAATCCTAGATGCTGTTTTTAAACTCGTCTACATAAACGGTTACAACGGTACGAGTATGGCTATGATACTAGGCGAGTGTGGCATTCCTAAGGGGTCACTCTACCACTTTTTTAAGTCAAAAAAAGAGATGGTTTTGGCAGTGGTTGCAGAGCGGATTTCTCCTCGTATGGATGAGTTTTATGCCCTTAACGTGGTTGATGGGGAAAATGGGATTGACACCATTATCTCTGCCATACTTCGAGTGACAAAAAATGAGATGCTTGTGAGTTATGGCTGTCCTCTTAATCGTCTCAACCAAGAGATGTCTCCCGTTGATGGGGACTTTGAAGTAGCAGTTACTGAAATTTATGAGAAACTCAAAGCCAAAATAGTACTGCTTTTAGAAAATAGTGCACTCCAACGTGGTTCTGATGCAGAGTCTCTCGCAGAATATATCATCGCTGGAGTCTGGGGTGCACTCTCTTTAAGCCCTGCACAATCTTCTAAAAAACGCTACTTAGATACGGTACAACACCTCATAAACTATCTGAGATCACTTAAAAACTAAACTAGACCATTTAGTCTAGTTTAAGTAAAGCTACTGTAATATTCTTCAACTAGACCAATCAGTCTATAAAAGGAGAAGAGATGTTTATAG
>Ga0256824_10001112_pt1 | contig 10402 bp, 12 predicted proteins | sample CV67metaG_FD_191570 | JGI IMG/M metagenome (GOLD analysis project Ga0256824, IMG submission 191570) | Hydrothermal vent microbial communities from East Pacific Rise, Pacific Ocean - CV67 | ecosystem: Environmental > Aquatic > Marine > Hydrothermal vents | place: Pacific Ocean: East Pacific Rise...
TACTCTCTGTATACATATTCCACTTGTCTGTTACACAATCCATAGAGCTACATGCTCCTGCATTGACTTGCATCCAATATCCCATACCACCTAAGTTTGCTACGTAGGGGTTTGTAATACTATCAGCAAAGTGAGAAGTGTTAAAATTAGTACCGACACGCTTGTTAACGCCATCCACGATAATATTGTAATTATAATATCCAGTCGTTTGAGCATAACCCCCTCCTCTGTACGTATAGCCATCGCCACTACTAACGCTTCCATTACCAAGACGATTAGCGTAAATTTTAGAACCAATGGTAGGCTGATTAGCATCATGCCCGTTACATCTTCCATCATCATTATAACCTCCGTTATCTCTATAGTAAGAGAATATACTAGGTAGAGCATCACATGAGTAATTTAAGTTCTCACGAACACCAACTAAACTAGTTCCTACTTCTGTTAATACAGTAGCTAGGTACATAGCCTCATGGTCTTTGTCATTGATACCGAACTTACATGCGTAGACAAATCCCTTATAGAACTTATCTATAGTATCAGAACTAGCTGATGTAAAGATAGATCCTAAGGTAGTCTTAGAGTAGTGAATGCTACATGTAGTAGGTTTAGGCTTGTCACCTGGAACAACTACTTCTGTTGGTGGAGTACCTTCTGGAATAGGAGCATCATTACTGCAACCAGCTAGTAGTCCTACAGCTAGTAGAGCAATTAGTGAAGTACTAAGTAAAGTCTTTCTCATTTTATCTTTCCTTTAACCTGAGCTTGTATAGCAGTAGTACCTGAATACGAATGACTCGTACTACTTCTATTTTCGTTGAGTGAGCTAACACCTGAGCTGTAAGGGTAGTGGAACTCTTTGTAAGGATGCTTTAACATCTCTTTAGTCATATCTAGTATTAGTGCTCTATCCTCTTTATTGAGGTGACCTCCATAACCAATACGGTTAGGTGGTACGTTGAGTACAATTACTGGTTTGGAATGACTAGCTCCACCTAGAAATGTGGTAGCACTACACCCTGATAGAAACGCTGCTGTATGTAGAGCAACTATAAACCATAGTACTATTTTTACCATCATTATCCTTCCTTTGAGCTAGATTATAGCATCTATATATTAGAAAATGCTATTTAGCTTCTTTATCTAAAGTCTCTAAGACTTCACCTATAACTCTAAACTGATCTAGTGTCATTTTGATAGTATCTCCATAATCATCGAGTATGCTTACTTCTTGATCCTTAATAGTTACTTCAGGACATGCACAAGTCCTACCATTACACAGTACAAATTCATTTACACCTTTTCTAATCACTGACATCTTCACTCTCCATATCTAATTTCTTATTTCTCAACAGGGTATTTGTCATCCAATACTGAATAACTAATATGACTCCTGAACTAGCTAAAGCCAATACTACATACATAATTGGTGGTTCTTCGCTATACATAGTCAAGGCAACAACTAGTGATAACCAGAACCCTGCACAGTGGTAACACCAAGTAAGCTGTATGAACTTCTTATCTATTCTGCCTAAGTAAGTCTCTACTACCTTACGTACTGGTTCTAGTATAGGACTTTCTATATACCCGAAGGTAAGAGAGTAAGATGCCATAACCAGTATTAGGAACTGTATCATTTATCTTCTGCCTTAGCCTTAGCTATAGATATTCTCATAGAGAGTGTAGCACCATAGGTAGACATAGTAGACATCTGAATATACAATAGTTGTCTATCTGATCCAGGTAACTTAGAGAATACACCTTCTTTTTCTTTAGTGAAGGTATCTAGTTTTAGTAGCTTCTCATCTAACTCTTTAAGTTCATCTTCCATTCTATCAATATACGCTTCTTGCATTGTGACTCCTTATAGTCGGTAATTTGTGTTAGACACATGGGAGAGAGCAGAATAAGGCTACTCTCCAATCTACCTAAAACTACTAGCCTATCTCTAGACTAGTAATTAGTTACTTCTTTTTCTTCTTACTCTTAGGAGCTTTCTTTGTATAAGTAGCTGATCTAGTACCAGATCTACCTACAACTTTCCAATTATTCTCAGCTTGTCTAAAGTACTGGATGGGAGATAACTCCCATACTCCTTGTACTTTTTGGAAGACAGCTACAGCTTCAAACCATATACCGTTTTCATTATAGTATGCACCAGTCATAGTAACTCCTTACGGAAGTAGTTGGAAATAGATATCTCCGTTACCACCCAAGTTACCACCAGGAGGAGTATCACCATGTAGGAATGTAGCCGTTAGACCTCTTTCCCCATCTTCACCCTTCATACCAGGATTACCTTGTGGACCAGGATCACCAACAGGACCATCTGCACCTGCAGGTCCAGCAGCACCAGCTACTCCATCAGCACCTTGAAGACCATCAGCCCATTCTTCATAAGTACCTGTAAATCCAGCTTCAACAGCTAACTCGAATGCCGATAGACCATCTTCGCCATCAGCTCCAGCAGGACCTACAGCTCCGTCAGCTCCGTCAGCTCCAGGAATACCTGTATCATTACCATTTGCTCCTGGTGCTCCATCAACTCCTGGTGCTCCATCAATACCATCTTTACCGTCTTCGCCTTTATTACTGTCAGCCCACTCTTCGTATGTGCCAGTGAACCCTGCTTCTACAGCTAGTTCAAATGCAGATAAACCATCTTCACCGTTTACACCTGCTGCTCCGTCTGCACCTGCTGGACCTACTGGACCAACTGCACCATCTTCACCAGGAGTTCCAAGACTATCTAACCAATCTTCTTCAGAGCCTTCAAATCCTGCATCTACAGCTAGATCGAAAGCACTCTCTCCATCTTCACCATTAGTACCGTCAGTTCCATTAGTTCCGTCTTCTCCATCTACACCTGCTGGACCTTGTATAGCACCTAAGTCTAACCATACATCAGGATCAGTACCAGTTAGTATCCAGAAGTGACCATCATCGTTGGAAACCCAGATATCACCGATCTCTCCACCTTCAACGTCATCTAGACCATCTTCATTATCTACAGAACCATTAATAGTAAGACCTTCACCGTCTTCACCTTGAGGACCTTGTTCACCTTGAATAGAGTCTAACCACTCTTCTTCAGAACCAGTAAATCCTGCTTCGACTGCAACCTCATAAGCAGTAAGACCGTCTTCACCATCCATACCTATTACGCCATCAGCACCGTCTTGACCATCTTTACCATCTTGACCATCTTTACCCGGATAACCTCTAGGACCTTGCTCACACTCTGAGCTACTTCCTGTGCTTCCTGCAACTGGACCACATCCTGTGTATCCTCTACTTTTCTTTTTTCCGTACATGTTCATCCTTTCTTACCAGCAGATAATGCTGTAATTTGTGCTTGTAAATCAGCAATTAGTTGATCTACATAGTCTTTACGAACTAGGTCATTAGTCTCTACTGGCTCATGTGGAGTAGTAGGTGCTTTACCTTCTTTGAGGGATAGTGATGTAACATTATCAACTTTGAAGTCTAGTTCTTTATTATGGTGATCATACACCATACCATACTTCTTACTATCAGACTTATCTAGGAAACCTAGAATATCACTATGAAGTAGAGCATCAGAAGTAGTACCATTCTTAACAGTAATGTTACCATGTAACGTACCATCAGTCTTAGTGCTCAAGAACAAGTCATCAGCCTCTTCTTTAGTATACCCATCTACAGGAGTAGTATCTCCACCTAGTAGTCCATCAACATAATCCTTACGGACTAGATCATTTACTTCTACTGGAGCATACTTAGTTGTAGGTGCTTTACCTTTAACTAGTGTTAATGCAGTATCATTGTCTAACTTAAAGTCTAGTGCTTTATTAGCCTTATCATAAGTCATACCATATTTCTTACCACCAACAGTAGCTTTAAATCCAATAACTTGACCATGTACCATAGCAGAAGCAGCATCACCTGTATTTACCATTAATGTACCAGTCATCATGTCACCAGCAACATCTACAAATTTCTTATCTGCTTCAGCTTTAGTATAAGAGTCTACAGGAGTACTTCCATCAGCATCTTTACCTGGTTCACCTTTTGGACCTCTTGGACCTCTAGTACCATCTTCTCCGTCAGAACCGTCTTTACCGTCTTTCCCGTCTTTACCAGGAGTTCCTACAGCAGACTCTAACCATTCTTCTTCTGAACCTTCGTAACCATTACTAATAGCTAGTTCATAAGCACTTAGTCCATCATCACCTTTAGCTCCATTGAGTCCGTCTTTACCGTCAACTCCATCAATACCGTCTATTCCGTTTCTACCATTTACACCATCAATTCCGTCAATACCGTCTTGAGTTCTATCAATCAAGCCTTGCTTCATTATTACGTGTAATGCAGCCTTCTCTTTATTAGTAAAAGCATTAGTATTAGGATTGTACTCATACCATTCTTTAACTAGTTCAGGAGAAAGAGCTACTACGTCTTGTCCGTTATCACAACCATTATAGTTGAGATACTGATCATTACAACAGCCCATGTTTATCCTTTGTGTGTGGAAACACTAGTTCCATCACTTTAATATTGTCACTACTATTCCCTTAGCTATATAGTAAAAGTAGGGAAAGTCCCTACCTCTATTTACTTCCTAAAGAGCAGCAATGTCTTTAGCGTTCTTAGCTACACCAGCAGCATTTGTTTTACTGTTAGCTGAGTTAGCCATTACTTCAGCAGCAACTTGTGCATCAGCAGCAGCATTAGCTTCGTCAGCAGCAGTGTTAGCAGCTAGAGCATTAGCTAAACCCTTAGTACTAGCAGTGTTAGTCATAACAGCATCAGCCATTAGAGCCATAGCTTCTTCATCTGCTTCATTAGCATCAGCATTATCGAAACAGTCACAAGACTCAGCTCTGTACTTAACATCTACAGTACATTTTCTTCTGATCTCTCTAGCTGAAAGTCTATCAATTCCACCACACTCATTCTCGTACTCTTCTGTATTACCTGAAGTGTAGTAAGCGAACTTAGAACAAGTACCTTTTCTAGTGTTCATAACAACACCGAAATGTGGAAGAGTTGTAGACTTACAACCTGCCAATGTACCTGAACCTACTGGGTGATCCATACCACAAGGGTTAGTTGGTGCTGAATTACATCCTGAATTACACTCTGTATCTACTTCCATTACTGGAGACTCTGGAAGTGGTACGTATACACAACATCCTGAATCATTCTTTACATAGTGATCATTATCTTTACTTCCGTCTGTAGCTGTGTTAACTTTTGTTACTTTTGCCATCGTTTTGTCCTTTTATTTTTGTTTTATTTAACGACTACCTCTTGCTTGAGGTAGCCATAACATCTAATTCTACCTAACCGTTGATTACAGGGAAGTCTACCTCTGTTACGGTATCTAGTCCTTTGTTGCTACCAGCAGCAAAGTTTAGTGTAAATGTAGCCATATCGTATGCAAACGTAGCAAACGGTTCTACAGGATCATTCATTGTAGTAATTACGTAACCGACAGTAATCTTCATAGGTTTACCTGTAGTGGTGATTTCACGTGACCAGTTATCAGATAGCCCACTACTGTCACCGGAGCGATTACAAGAGTACATGTCACCATGCCCTTTGATTTTTACGCCATCTACATAGACAACTGTACCCCATTGGTAAGGTGCTATCTGTTCTATACTGGCACTTTCACTATCTCTAATGTAGTAACCTACAGAGGCAACAGCACTTAGAACTATAGCATTACCCTTCTTAGCTAGGTACTCATAATCAGCCGGATCTAGTGTAATACTAGTGTGACCTGTTTCATAGAAATGCCAACCTATGTAACCACCTAAACTATCAGGACCTCCTGACGGACCTTGATAATCGAAATTAGTATCTAGTACTACGTCTATAGTTCCGTTGATGTCATCGACTACTGTAACTGCACCTACTGGCAAGTCTGGAAGAAGAACTAGTAGACCATCGGAGGTGATCTCAAGTAAGTTATCTCCATTTGGATCTATATTCACATCAGCAGAAATCGTATTACCTATGCCACCAGGCTTCGGAATAATTGTTAAATCTACAGAATCCGTATCTTTAACTGCACAAATAGTACAACTTTCAATAGCTTCTACTCTTTCACATAGTGTAGCTCCACCTTCACAGTCGGTATTACAGATCTGATCTTCGATACATTCAACTCTTGCACATAGAGATTTGCCTTCAATGATACCATCATGGTTTACATCATCACAGAACTCATCACAACTCTCTACTGGTCTTCTAGGGAACATACAGTCAATAGCAGCTTGTACATCACAATAGCTTAACCACTTACCTTGAGTAACTGATAGCATTCCTGGCTTTGACACGTTACCATCTACAAGAGACTCATATACACATACATTACCATCTTCATCTGTTACTGTTACAGTATCACCGATATTAGCAGGAATACGTACATCAATAGTTTCAGGTGTTGCTCCAGCAGTACAGTAGTCGTCACCTTGAACTACATCTCTACTTACAGTAGCATCATCCCACTCACCTAAGTTAGTGTGCTTAGTAGCCATACAAGTCCATACTTTAATCAACTCATCTTTAAGTAGTTGAGCACTAGGGTACTTACCTTCTAGGTCACCACTCAAGTCATCAATCATGTTTGAAATCAACTGGAATTGCATAGTAGGAATTTCTGGTAGTGTAGGGATCTCAGGAAGATCAATATCCGGGAAACCAGGAAATACAGGTTTATCAGGATCAGGATTGACAATGTCAATACCTAGCATCTTATACAGAATTGCTATCTCTTTCTGTAGGAACTTACACATAGTCTTATCACATTTAGTGTTAATTAGCTTAATCAGATCTCCGATTGTAGCCATTCCACCTGGGAAGTCTGGGTTACCCCCACCGTTTCCTGGAAATCCTGGAAATCCTGGAAGTGTTCCTGGATGACCTCCACCATGATGACCTCCACCGAAGTTACCACCGTGACCTCCACCTTGACCTGGTGAACACACCACGACTTTAGGCATAGGACTACAAGAGGTATTACAGTTTGATGTGGTAGTTGAGATACTACAATTACAAGAGGATCTTCCACAACCACAATTATTATTACAACTCATTAGTTCTCCTTTTCGTTATTTTCTAGTGCAGTTAATCTAGCTTCTACAGCGTCCATTCTCTCACACAATGTTGGATCTTTAATTACACCTGTTCCACTATCGTCTTCACATCCTTCTGTACAACTCGCAATGTGACTAGGAAGTACACATTTGATTACATCTTGAATGTCACAATAGTTAATCCATTTACCCTCTGCAACAGAGATTGGATTAGGTACTGACGTATTATCATCTTCTAAAGACTCATATAGACATCTTCTATCATTTACAGTATTAAATACTGTACTACCTGCATCTACTGGAATAATTACTCTAATTGCCTTAGGAGCAGTATCTTCATTACCACCTAGAACACATAAGTCAGTTGAAGGAGTTACCTTACGCCACGTAAAGTTATCTTCCCATTCACCATGATGTGTCTGTTTAGTATTGAGACAATCCCAAAGTAATGTCAGTTGTTCTTTTAGTAGTTCTGCACTTGGATACTTATCCTCTAAATCGCCTTCTAGACTATCTACCATGTTAGATATTAGCTGAAACGCTAGATCTGGTAACGGTTTAATACTAAAGCCTGGATCAGGATTAGGGGTAGGTTTACTAGGTAAATCTATCTCAGGACGGTGTCCGAAGTCAGGATCAGGATTTGGTCCTACATCTGGTGGTCCTGGTTGGAAATCAACTAGTCCTAACACCTTATATAGTAATTTGATCTGTACCTGTACATGTTCACAAGTCTCTTTATCACACTTCGTATTAATTAGTCTTAGTAGTTCAGCTAGTGTTACGTTAGCTCCACCTGGTCTTCCTGGTCTAGGAGGTAAACATGTAGGCATTGGTGGACATACTGTGTGACATTGGCACGGTGTTTTGTGACAACCACAATTACTGTTCATACCCATTTACTCTCCCTTCCAATCTGTCCTGTAGTGCATATAGTACAGCCTTAATTCTCTCGGCTTCTAACTCATCTGCAATTAGACTTTGTTCTATCGGTATTACGTTATTTAATAACAGACTACCAACAGTCTCTATATCTTTATAGTGAACATAGTAAAGCTTCACATAAGCCTTTACCTTAGTCACAACCTGTCTACTTAGATTACATTCTGGTAAACAATCCAGTATCTCATCTATGAGTAGATCCACGAATTCGTGATTTACCAAGAACACATTAGCTGCTGGTATCTCTTTGATCGTTTCACAAATATTTCCATAAGTATGACATCTATGGTTCATACTACCTCTAACTCTATTGGCTAATCCTTGGATATAGCCTATATTATTATCTGAAGAACAACATGTACCAACAGTGGTACTACAGTTTAATTCTTCGTAATGTAGTGCTGGACCACATCCACAATCACAACTATCTGTCTGACATCCACAACTACTTCCGGTTGTACAACAACTGTTGCAACCACAAGACGGTGGGTGAGGAGTACAGCATGTGTTACTGGGCTTACTGATATCACGGATAGTTTTATTAAGATCATGCTCTGAATGTCCAAGATGTTCATCTCGTAGACCATTCACGTATTGCATAACCTGATCACTATTTTGGATAGACGTTGTACTTGAAGTACAGCATCCATCGTCACAATTACTAACCCTCTTAGTTATAACAGGGCTTTCACACCAATGAGTATCGCTACAGTGACACTTAGCATGACTGCTATCTCTTACAGGAACATTCGTACTACAACAACCTGTTTCACAAGTATTGTACATACGTTCTCCTTCTATTTATTACACCCAACCATTCTTATAAAATGGTAATTTCAAAGAATGATTATACGTAGTGTATAATCCAAGTCTCTTCACTTCATCTATGCTCTGCATAAACTCCTGATAGTGACCAACTCCGTTAGCTTCCGATATATTTTTACTTACCATGTATGCCATATAAGATAGGATAGAGGGAACTAACGCATCATCTGGAGTAAAATCTATTTCATCAACATTGTCGCAGGTTACTTTTTGGGGTTTCATTTGGAGGAGTAGAAGAATTGCATTAGTAGTTTCTTGTATACACATAGGAACATCTAATACGTGATTACCCATATCGAATACAGCTAGTGGATCAGTATCATCATTAACTGCTAACCATCTCTCACACTCTGTAACTACAGATAATATCTTGTAGGAGTCAGCAAGATACTCGTATCTCGTCTTCTCTTGAACTAAGTGTAAGTGCTGTATTTGGGTAAGTGCTGGTATCTTGGTATATACTTGCGTCATGGCAAAATTCAGTAGAGTAACTACGGCATTGTCATCATCTTTAAGTGCATAACTACCTAAAGTAGTGATCCTTGCTAAATCTATAATTTCTCTAACTGTCATACTATACCTTTTAGACTACGTATGAACTTTCAGTCTCAGGTTTAGGATTGAAGTTTTCATCTGCAAATATAATATCAAATTTATTCTTTGGTTTCACTTCTTCTAATAGAGCTTCGCTAGGCTTAAAGATGTTCATATCCATAAGCTGTGTCATTCCATCTACAGCGTCATCATGCTTTGAGAGGAAACCTCTAGGAGTAGCAAGTTCTAATTCTTGGAACAATTCTTTACCATAAGCACTATCAATTACTTCCTTACAAATTGATATCTGTCCCCTATTAAATAGAGATAGCATATTCTCTAACCTGAGGATCTTGTTCTTTCTAGGTCTAATTCCTAAGTCATTAGTGTGTTCTCTACCCTTCTGTTTAGCTAGAGTCATATACTCACCCCTACGCCTCATCTCAGACTGTATCCAATCAATAAAGCCTCCCTGCTGACCAGAAACTTCTATACCAACTAGTACTGGGTTATACTTAGCAGCAAAGTCGAATAGAGTATCAATGTTACCCATCATCCTACTCTTCTTCAGGTAAGCATCTACTATAACTAGGTGATCCTTATCATCATGCTTCCATATAACAATTACACTAAAGTCAGCACTATCTTTTTCACTAGTAGCAAAGTCAGTAGTAATATAGTAGTTATGGTCATCTTTATTCTTCATCTCATCTTCATAAGATACTACATTGATGGTCTTAGGATCAATCATCTGATCTTCATCAGAGTGAATTCTTAACATCATCTCCTGATAAAATGCTGCTACCTGTCCAACCCTAGTAGCTACTGTATGAGCATTGAGTACAGACTGATAAGTAAATCTGTCATCCCATGCACCAACAAACTCTTTACGAGGTACAGGAAATCTCTCACATACCGGGAATACACTAGCTTTCCATGCACCAGACTCAATAGCTACATATAATGGATCTTTAGCATTAAAGGGAGTACCTAGATAGATGATCTTAAAGTTAGTA
>Ga0256824_10001113_pt1 | contig 10402 bp, 15 predicted proteins | sample CV67metaG_FD_191570 | JGI IMG/M metagenome (GOLD analysis project Ga0256824, IMG submission 191570) | Hydrothermal vent microbial communities from East Pacific Rise, Pacific Ocean - CV67 | ecosystem: Environmental > Aquatic > Marine > Hydrothermal vents | place: Pacific Ocean: East Pacific Rise...
TACACAACATCTCAGGCTCAGACAAAGTAGTCATAAAAGGTAAGGCTGGGACGATTATATTGGATGCTTCGGGCATCACTATGAAGGGGCATGTGACTGTAAAAGGGAATGTGGCTATTGTGAGTGGTAGCGGTGGTGGGGCTAGAGCCTTTAAAGCTGCGTATAATGAGGGTGCTCCAATGTGTATCCCTTGTATGCTTAAAAAACTTTTAGGTGATAAATAATATGCTAGATAAAATAAAAGATATTTTATTGAATCAGAATACTCAAAACGAAGAAATAGCTACTTATGCAATATTAGATGCTTCAGGTAGTAATGAAGTATACAATAAAGCATTGTTCTATGATAGAGTATTTGATATGCTTTTTGATGAGGAGGAACTAGAAACAGTTTCCCCATATCTTGTAAAATTAAAAAAAGAGGATGACGTAACAGAGTGGATACTCAAAAACTATGAGGGTGCAAACTGGATGAGTTTTATACAAAGTAGCAAACCTTACAGTGAATTACTCCAAACACTCAAAGCATTTACCAAGACCTATGATGAAAAAGAAGAACACTATGTCTATATACGCTACTATGACCCAAGAGCTATGGAAATAACATTAGATATGTTTGGAGAAGATGGTCGCAAAGAGTGGTTTGAGACTATAGATGCCATGTATGCTAGAGACACATTGGAAGAAGATACACTTTTGAAGTTTACTCAAAAAGGGAAAGAAGCCATCATACTAAAAGAAAAGGTTGTGGCATGACAACCTTTACAGCAGAACACAAGTTACGTTTAAAAAGAGCTACGCACAATAGGTTTTTAGATGAGTGCGTAGCAAAACTAAAGAAACTTGACTTACCAAACCATTACCCTGAAGACAAAGAACAATACAAAGAGTTTGTAAAAGCTGGGTATACTAATGCTAAACTTTATGGTTTAGATGACTTCCCTCATCACACTTATGCGTATATACTTGCTTGGCATGTGAGTGGTGCTAAGTTTATACAGCATGATGAGAAGTTAGTGGAGTTTTTTAAGGATGAGTATATACCTTCCTTTGCAAAGTTTGAAAAACTTTTAGAGATGATAGGTGATAACGAAACTGCTATAATGCAGATAAAGGAGATGATGTGAGTGGTACAGGTAGTAAGTGTCCTGAAATGATAGGGTATATTGGAGATGTAAGAAACCTTGACGCACATAGAGCTGAAGCAACATCGAATGAAAAGATTGAAGCTTGGGTGAGAAGATCAAATTCTGTAGAGTTTGCAACACTTTTTTACAGCAGTGATGATGTCTATCACGTGGGAAGAATGCAGTCAAAACTTCTAAAAATAAACCCAAAACTAAAGTTTCAACAGATTTCTAGCATAGAAAAGTTTATAGACTATGTAGATACGGGGATGGACAGAAATGAACATCCTGTAAAAGATATAGAGATGATTCATGTGTATTCTACATGGGAAACTAATGTGGATTATGTAGAAGAGGCAAGAAAAAGGCATGAACCTGAAGTGAGACAAATATCACGAGAAGATTTACAAGAAATAGGAGATGCAATAGCTAAAAAAATGGTTATCAATATTTTTCTAGGCAATAAAGAGCAAAATAAAACAAAACCTATTACGGATGCAGACGTGTATCAACAAGTAAAAGATAGTTATGGATGGGATCAGGCGAGTACAATTAAAGATCAAATACTTGCCATATCAGATGTAGCCAAGAGTGGTGTAGATGAGTTAAAAGATAAGAGAGAGTTATTGACGAAGGGGATTAAGAGTTTAAAACCACAAAACTTACTTATAAAAGCAGCTACAAATGTAATTCCAGCGTATCAAGCATTACAGGCTATTGATAAAATGAAAAAAGTTTCTCAAGAACTTGATAAAAAACAAGAGAATTACGAGCAATGCATGAAAGATTATAAAGATTTTAATAGTAAACATTTTGGTGATATGAAAAGATGTATCGTTATACAGGAAAATATGATGATTCACTTACAAAGTGGTGCTTTTGATGCAGCTGGATACGAAGCTTTAGACCCAAAAAATATTAAGAAAATAAAAAATATTATGGAGCATAATAAAAGATGAATCTTAAAAGTAAAATAATAGTTATATTATTATGTTGTTTATTTATAACATATAGTAGTGCATCAAAATTAGAGATTAAGGAAGTGATAAAAAATGTTAAAATACAGTCTTTTTATAAGGCTATATCATACAGTGATGAGTTATTAAGTTTTAATAAACAAAAAGATAATTTTGATTTCTGTGTAAATTTTATTAATAAAACTATTTTTACCTATGGTGAAGATAGTGTACAAACGTATTTGTCTTATCTCTTGTTGGCACGGCATTATATTATTTATAATGAAATTGATGCTGCAAATGAGTTGCTTTCTTTAGTTGATATAATGAAAGAAAATAAAAGTTTTGAAAATAATCCTGATTTACAGGAGGTATTTTATACCTTAAAGGGAGATCTTTTTAAAATTTCATCTGACCCTATTACTGCACTAAAGTATTATAAAAAAGCTTTAGCAATTCATCCGAGTGTGAAAAATAAGGATTATAGAGTTGAAATAATTTTATTAAATCATATTGCTTCAGTTCAAATTAGTATGCACAAGATAGATGAAGGCAAAAAAACTTTATCAAAAGTGATTGCAAAATTAAACAAAACCAATAACAATGCTGATTTACCCTATAGAATAGAAGCATATATCAATTACTCTAAGATATATGAGGTAAAAGGTGACTATAAGTCTGCGATATTGGCAATAAAAGAATTTTTATCATTATATCCTATGGATGATATCAAAAAAACGCCAAAAAGCATTGAACTTTTTATGGTATATAGCACTTATCTAACACAAGTATTCCAATGGGATAAAGTTTTATTCACTGCTGGACAGGCTTTAGAAATTCAAAAAAATTTAAGAATAGATGATGGTTTATTTACGATCACTAACTTATATGCACTTGCAAATGCAGAAAAGTATTTAAAAAAGTATGAAGAATCTAAAAAAGCTTTTACAAAAGCATTAGAAAAAGTGGATAAAATAACAATTGATAGTATGACAAAAAAAGAGCTATCTGAATTATTAAAAGATGAAATAGAAAAACTTGATAAAAAAGTAACAAACAAATAATAAATAAAAAATGCAAATGATAAAGTTTAATCACAACAAAAAATCATTATCCATATATTTTTGGGCAACAAAGAACAAAACCACTAACGGACGGTGAAGTGTATCAACAAGTAAAAGATAGTTATGGATGGAATCAGGCTAGTGCGGTCAAAGATCAAATACTTGCCACGTCTGATGTAGCTAAGAGTGGTGTAGATGAATTAAAAGATAAAAGAGAAGTATTGACAAAGGGGATTAAAAGTTTACCTGAAGTTAAGCCACAGACCATATTAATTAAAGTTGGTGCTGGTATAGCAACTCTTGCAGGAACTATTTTTGAAGCTTATGGTGCATATTAAGATATTAAGGATATTAAAGAATTAGACAATAAATTGTCAGTCTTAGCAAGTGAATCAAAAAAACTAAATTGTGAACAACCATCAGAAATAAATATGCAACGATGTATTAATTTGGGGAAAAAGCAGTTGGAAAAATGAAAGTTTTTATACATGAAAAAAGGGGATACTAGAATGAAAAATATAATTATTGGATTGATTCTTTTTTTTACTTTTTACTTGGAAGCCAATACTATACAACAAAAACATGATAGTGAATATATGAATCTCATCACACAAGTTGAAAAAATAAAGCAGCTTAACATAGAGGTATTAGAGTATAGTTTTAATAGCATAGAAGAAAATAAAAGTATAGGAGAGAAATTATATCCACACTGTAATTTATTATTAAAAACATATAGCTCTATACCTGATACATTATACATTAACTATGTCAATGAAAATAATGACTCAAAAAAGAAAAATTTATTTTCTTTTTCAAAAGAAACAAATTTTGTTTTTTTGTTAAAAACCTTAAATATATGTGCTTTTCTTGAAAAAAATCATCAAACTCAGGCAAAAATACTGACAAAAATTAAAAAAGATTTAGATGATATGATTACAATATCTCAAAATCCATCAGAATCCATAGTCCCCTAGTATGGTTATATTATTTTTAATAAGTTTTTATTTGCTCTTAAAAAAGATAATACAAAATATTTCTTATCAGAAAGAAATTTATTAAGTATTTTAAAAGATTATAAAGAAAAAGTATTAAACAATGAAAATCCTGATAATATAGAAGGAATTCCTATTAACAAAAAGAAGCTTTTAAAATTAAGATATGATGATATGGTTATACAATTTAATGAATACTTTTCAACAATGAGTATATTGTTTCAGGAAAATAATAAGGATGGATGGATGGAATAATTTCTTTAATAACATAAGAGTTAAATTAACACAAAAAGATGAAGCTATAGATTCAAATAGTGAACAGAATAGAGTTAAATTATGGGCATTTGGTTTAATATATTCATTTAAGGAATTGATTTATTTTAAAAATTTATTACATATAAAATCAGAAGATTGACTCATTTTAAGAGAATTAGAATCAGCTATTGTAGCTAAAAAAACCATTATCAATATATTCTTAGGCAATAAAGAGCAAAATAAAACAAAATGTCATGTCCAACCGCCCACACCCTCCAAACCACAAATAAATGACTGTTTTTTAAGAATTTCAGTCATTTATTTCAAATGTAGATTTATGGGCTATTTGGGGTATAGCCATAGGAAAAGTATTAGCTAGTGTCGCAGGTTATGAGTTTGGAGCATTTATAGGAACGGTAGTGTTTGGCTCATTGACTACAGGAGCAATCATTTTAACAGTTGGGCTAGGAGTAGCAATTGCAGTTGGTGTAGCATATGGTGTTGGTATACTTTTGGATACATACAAAGTTCAAGAAAACTTACAAAATATTTTACGTGATATTGAGTTTACAGCTAAAACAGGACTGAGTAGCGATGAACCAGTTCCTATATATAATTATATGTGGTAACATAAGCTATGAAAAAAGTTAAATTACCTATAAATATTTACGACTATCAAGCAGATAGCAGAAAGTTAACACTTCAGTTTATTGGTGCACTTCTTTTTATTTCTTTTTGGGCTGACATTGAAGCAATATGGGCTTTATATACATATCCTAATTGGAATATATTATTATATATATTTTTCTTTAAGATGGTTTTTTTGATACCATTTTTATATATTTCAAAATGGCTTTATAAGCGTTATTTATATACAAATTATGCTTTACTGGTCATTGTTGTACCTTTTTTTATTTTAGTAATGTTAACTTTTTATAGAGAACTGGGGTTATTTAGTTTAATTATTATCTTAATCATAAATTTTATCTTGAATTATATAGTGTATTCAAAAGTTCTTAATAATGAAATAGATTATAGAAAAGCTGCAAAAAATTTAATAGATAAATATCCTACTAATCTTTATTTTGCAGGACATAATTTTTATAATGGGGCAGAGATAAATAAAAATAAAAAAGACAACCGTGATATTGTATCATTCATACCTATTTGGATATTCCCTATGGTTGCTTTAGGAATTGCAGAATTAATGTTAGCTTATTTAAGTCTTAAAACAGGATTACTTATGATAACAACAGTAATGTTTACGGTTTTTAATCTTTTCTTAACTGGAGCTTTTGTAGGATCGTACCGAAGTAAAATCCTCTTTAAAACAGCTCAAGAAATGATAGATGAAGAAGTAAAAAGAAGAGATAGTGTCCGCAAGAATAAATAATTTCAATATAAGAAAAATAAAAGTAGGCTTTAATATAGGCTTTATAGTTGTTTCTGGCATATGAGGAGGGTATTTTAATGTTGGATGGTAAAGATAGTTTAATTAAAATAGTAAGAAAGAGAATATTTAGCGGTATTATAGATTTTTTTATTTTCAGTCTGTTTTTTGTATTGTTACTAAGATTGATTGGTTTATCAATTGGTGTATTAGATGCAGATACTGAATTTGAAGTAGTTGGATTTATCATAATGACTACATTGCCTATACTCTCTTTTATACTATATTTTGGAATCTTCCCTAAGTTGTTTAATGGGCAAACAGTGGGTGATTTTATTATGGGAATAAGAATAGTCAAGATAGATGATAGTCCTTTAAAAACTTTAGAACTGTCAAGAAAAACATTACGTGGAATTTTTTCCTACATAAAGTTTTTATCTTTTAGGCGTGTATTTTTTAATTCATTGGGGCAATTTTACTATGATGAAGATGTTGGTACTATAGTTGTAGATAAAGAACAGGGGGAAATCAGCGGTTTGAAAAATTTGGATATTGATACAAAATATGAATATGATTTTCTTTTAGATTCAGCTAATTTAAAAATCTTATTTTATACTATTTTGATAGTAGCGTTAGTTAGTATTTTTGAAAATTTCATATCTTGAAAACTTACAAAACTTTTTACGTGATATTGAGTTTACAGGTAAAACAGGACTGAGTAGAGATGAACCAGTGCCTATATATAATCACATGTGGTAACATAAGCTATGAAAAAAGTTACATTACCTATAAATATTTATACCTATGAAGCAAATAGTAGAAAACTAGCATTGAAAATTATGGGACTAATGAGTATATTGGTTTTATTAGCTGACTTAACTACAATTCAATTTTTAGAAAACTATCAAATATTATTATATACTTTCTTGTTTCGTATTATTTTTTTAATTCCATATATATTTATTTCAAAATCATTCTACAAGAAATATATTTATATGCCATATGCTATGATAATTATGACCGCTCCTTCATTTTTTTTAGCATATTTAGTTTTTTTAAAAGATTTTGGATTCTTAGTAGCTTCCATAATATTATTTTTATATATAATTTCAATGTACTTGATGTATCACAAGTCTATAGGGTTTGTAAAAATAGACTATCAAAAGGCGGCTCAAAATTTAATAAATAAATATCCACAAGATTTAGAAAGTGTTTATGTTGGTTTTTATGCTAATTCTGAAATAAGAGAAAAAAAAACACAAACGAATAATCAGAAAAAAGCTAAAGAAAATAATATCATTGTAAACATTTTTACACATATACCTATAGGTATGATACCTGTTTTATCCATAGGTATTGCAGAATTAATGTTGGTTTATTTAAGTGATAATACAAGTGCTTATATTTTTATGCTTATATTTTTATTTCTATGTGTGCTAATTATAATAACAGGTTTCTTAAAGGCATATCGAAATAAAATCCTCTTTAAAACAGCTCAAGAGATGATAGATGAGGAAGTGAAAAGAAGAGATAGTGTCCGCAAGAATAAATAATTTCAATATAGGAAAAATAGTAGGCGATATCATAAACATCCCCTCCTCCAAAAAACCTGCAGGTTCTACAAGTGCAGAACCCAAAGAAGGTAAGTGTGGTAATGAGTTTACCTACACACCCATAGGACGAAATGCTACCACCACTTCTGTGTCATGTGCAGTCAATGGTAAGTCAAGTCCTTCTCTTGAAGCAAACAAAACCTACATAAATGAACGTGAGAAGATAGAAGAGTCTCAACAAGGAAGTGTAGATATAACTGTTGATGGTAAAAAAGTAACTGCGATAGATGAACTAGCAAAGTACAAAAAGCATATCACTACGCATAAAGACGTAAAAGTAGCCATCACGCTTATAGACAAAGAGTGGCTTGTTCCTGCTATAGAGCTACATGACTTTAGAACCCCTAACCAACAGGCTACTACGACAAAAGAAGGATTGAAGCATTCTCGACAAAATGGACGAAATGAAAACTCCTTACTAGAATTTATGGGGCTAAAAGAGGAAAATCAAATAGTTGCTATGGAAGCCCCATCACTTAATGGAGAGAAAATAGCCAAAAAGAAGGTACTTGATATTGAAAGCAGTGAGGTAACATGGGAGCAAAAAAAGAAGATAGTCCATGACTTACTCTCTACTGTACGCTTTGATGGGTTTATACTTCCTTCGGCTTTAGTAGCAGGAGATTTACTTACTGGAACAGAGAAAGCCATCCTTGTAGATGCTATACGTGGGCTTAAAAACCATGGGTGGAACGGCAAGTTTTATGTCAATATCAACAAGGCAGGAAGAATGGAGTTGGTCTTTAAAGGCTGGGCTCATTTTAGAAAACATTTGAACTTTACACATATACTCACTACAGATACAAGGGTAAGTGCATTGGGTGCTGCCGCAGAAGTATCTAAAGGTTCGGTTAAATCTTTAGCAGGAGCGGCAAACCCTTTTAAAAGTGCTCCATTTGGCATACTTATTGTAGGGAGTATGGATGTAGTAGAATGGGCTACAGCAGAAGACCCTTACAATACTCTCTCTGATTTATTTTCCATGTTGGGTGTAGATTTGGTGAAGTTTGGATTGGCTTCTGCTGGAGGAGCAATTGCTGGTGCAATTGCAATTTCTGCTATCAGTGCTATAGCCGCTACGGCCACTGTGTCTGCTGGATTTGTAATTTTATCTGTTTTAGTTGGTGGTGTAGTTGTATCTTACGCTCTTGAACGGATTGATACGGCATTTGGCATTACACAATCAGCAAAAGATGGACTAAATGCTTTAGAGAAGAAGATAAAAGACAATTATGAAGCTCCCCAGCAATATAAGTCTGATGTACCTGCTTGGATGATGAGATAAGTTATGAAGTATTTAGTTGAAAATAAGAATAAATTTATAACCAATATGTCTTTTATTGCACCATTGTTTTTTTTATCTTTACTGTTTTTATTTTTTCAGACCAATTACAATTTATTTTATATCTTAATATTTTTCATTATAGTACATATTTATATCTTTTTTACAAAAAAATTTAAAAATTATAGAATAGCTTTTTCTATTTCAATTACTGTATGGGGTCTCATTATGCAAACACTTGGAGTGTTAGGGATATTTAAAGACTATTATCGTAGTGAAACAGGCTATTATCTCATAGGGTTTTTTAGCATATTTTACATCTTATGGATTGTAGATATTATTAAAATAAATAAGTTATCTGCCCTACAAAGTAAATACTTCTCCAATATGATTAGAAAGTTTAGAAAAGAAAAAGATGGTAATTATTATATAGATGAAGAACAGTTTACCAAAAGTATAAGGAAATATAAAAACCCAAATGAAACTAATATGAAACTAACGTCTTTCTACACATTCGTGATAGTAACTATTATAGCACTTCCTATTATACTTTTAGGTAAACTTGCTATTGCTATAGGGATACTTTCTGCAAGATATCTTCCTAATTCTCATTTTATATTGTATGGAAGTATTTTATTTTTGGGTACTCTATTTTTTATTATGGGGGTTGTAGGTTTTTTAACTTACCTAAAATTAGACTTATCAGAAGAGAAAGATAAACAGTAATGGTTCAAATTACTACTCAATCAGCCAAAGATGGACTAAATGCTTTAGAGAAGAAAATAGAAGACAATTATGAAGCACCACAGCAGAATAAGTCTGATGTACCTGCTTGGATGATGAGATAAGTTATGAAGTATTTAGTTGAAAATAAGAATAAATTTAAAACAAATTTACTGCCTCTACTTCCAATAATAACTTTCTTTTCAGTATGTTTGTTTTTACAAACTGAGTATCATATCAATCTATATGTCTTGTCATATATGCTATTACTAATTCCTATTTATACATATTTTACCAATGATTTTAAAAAATATAATCTTTCAGTTTCTTTCTTAATGATATTATGGGGAATTATCATGCAAGTTACTGCATTGTGGGGTACCATAGAAAACATTTATGATAAAAATATTTTCTACTATTTTCTACTATTTTTTATTTTATGCTATTATTTTATACTTGTTTTTGATATAAAAAAAGTAAATAAAATTTCTAGCCTAAAAAGTACTTATTTAACTAAACTAATTCATAAAATCAAAGTAGAAAAAGATGGCAATTATTATATAGATGATGAAAAGTCTACACTCGATGCTAGACATAAGATTCCTGATGATAACATAGTCCTTGTAACGATAGAACCACTTTTACTTGTAACAGTTGTTTCTATTTTTATAGTAATATTTGGAAGAATATCAATTATATTAGGTCTATTCTCGGGAAAATATTTTCCTAAGTCAGACCTTCTTTTTATTTTCCCTGCACTTGCATTGGGAAATATGTTTTTTTTAATGGGTTTGGCTTCTTTTTTAACCTACCTAAAATTAGACTTGTCCGAAGAGAAAGATAAATAGTAATGGTTCGAGCTATTTTACAATCAGCTAAAGATGGACTAAATACTTTATAAAAAAAGATAGTGGAATGACCCCTATGACCTAGACACTTTCTAATTCAAGCTTCAGTTTCCATCCTAAATAAGGATTTAAAGAAATATAATTACTATATG
>Ga0256824_10001114_pt1 | contig 10399 bp, 10 predicted proteins | sample CV67metaG_FD_191570 | JGI IMG/M metagenome (GOLD analysis project Ga0256824, IMG submission 191570) | Hydrothermal vent microbial communities from East Pacific Rise, Pacific Ocean - CV67 | ecosystem: Environmental > Aquatic > Marine > Hydrothermal vents | place: Pacific Ocean: East Pacific Rise...
TAATATCTAAAGGCATAGAAATTGAGAGACTATAATTATAATACTTCTCTTTTAATCCTGAACCTACTCTTGCAAAAAGAGGGTTAATATCTTCATCTATATAATTACCTTTAACCGAAACTGTAGGAAAATATTTTGCCCAAGTGACTTTTTCATTATACTTTGCTTGTATTGCTCTTAATCTATCTCGTTTGAGTGTTAAATTTCTATTTTGATAACTTGATTTATCAATAAGTCTTAATTGAGGAAGAGGTAAATAATTAGGATTTTTATTACTTAAGAGTGAAAATCTCTGCTTTAATTCTAAAATAGTCATTTTAATTTTAAGTAACGCTGTTTCATTTTGGCTTTTTTGCAAAATGGCTCTGTCTAAAAAACTACTGTCTAACAATCCTGATTGATAACTATCTTTTTTTTGACGAATATCAATAATATCATTTTTAACAAGAAGCTTTGTTTTTTCTAATTGAAAAGAGAGTTTTTTTAAATCAAATAAAATAGAAACTGCATCAGCTAACATTTTTCTCTTTTGACGCATTATTTCTGTATGATTAGATTGCTTTTGCATTTGTGCATATTTTATACCAAAATAGATACCCCCAAATTTGAAAATAGGTTGATCTATCCCTACACTAAAACGACCTGTTTTAATAGTATCGTCTCCAAATTGTGTCGAGTAATCCTTTTGATAGCGTAATCTTATTGGGTTAATCCAACTCTTTGAAAACTTTTTACTTTGTAAATTATTATCTTCTTGCTTATACTCAAAAATTTCTAATTTATTAGAGGATAAAATATTACCCAACTCATCAGCCACAACCATAGAACCTATAAAAAGGCTACAAAGAACTAATAGCTTTTTCAAAACGCTCAAACCCCTTATCTATCTCTTGTTTTGTAATTGTAATACTTGGTAAAAATCGTACCGTATTTTTTCCTGCTTTTAAAATAATTAATCCCTCATTCATAGAATTTTTTACGACACTTGATTGAATCTGAGCATCTTTAGCACGAAGCCCTCTCATAAGCCCTATTCCTACTTCTTTTTCAAAGATATTTTCATATTTTAATACAATTTCTTTTAATTTTTGTGTAAAATATGCAATCGTCTCTTCTATTTTTTTCTCATTATAAAGCTTTTCTAAAACTTCAAGCACAACAACACCTGCTGTGCTACTAAGATAATTACCACCAAAAGTGCTTCCATGGTCTCCAAAAGTAAATATCTCTTTATATTTAGTCATTACCACACCAATAGGAACACCACCCCCAAGCCCTTTTGCTAGAGTAATAATATCTGGTTCAATTTCATATAAATTTGAAGCCAAAAATTCACCTGTACGATAAACCCCTGTTTGCACCTCATCAACAATTAATAAAATCTCTTTTTCTTTCAAATGTTTTGCTAAGTTTTGAACTTCTTCTTTATCAAAAGGTTGAACCCCTCCTTCTCCTTGAACCAATTCAATTAACACAGCCACGGTTTCATCATCAATTGCTTTATAAACATCTTTTATACTTTTTTCATAAGAAAATCCATCAGGATAAGGCGAAAAATGCGGTGTATGAAAACACTCTTGTCCTGTAGCTTTAACTGTTGTAATCGTTCGCCCATGAAAAGAGTGCTCAAGCGTAATGACTTTATAGCGTTTATTTTCAAACTTTGTTTCACCATATTTACGCGCAATCTTAATTGCTCCTTCATTTGCTTCAGCCCCAGAATTTGCAAAAAATATTCCCATATCATAGCTACTCAGTTCAACGATTTTTTGAGCCAATTTAACTTGTGGTTCAATCACTTGTAAATTTGAGATATGAATAATTTTTTTTGCTTGTTCACATAAAGCATTACTCAATTTTTCATTCCCATGACCAATAGAATTTACTCCAATTCCTGAAGCAAAATCAATATACTCTTTATCCTTATCATCATAAAGTGTAGACCCCTGACCTTTTACAAAATTTGTATAATCTCGTGCATAAGTCTGCAATACATACTTTTTATCTTCTTCTTCTAATGTCATTTTTATTTCCATATATTTAAATTATTATTATAATTATAGCTAAGAGAAATTATGATAACCATAAGATTAAAATTGATTACTCCCAAGTTGAAAAAGAGTCCTCTTCATCCTCATAAATTTCATCCTCATCGCTATCCCCGTCACTGTCAAATAAAGAAAAAATAACCGCCTTAATAAAAATTTCACCTAAGCTTTCCATAATACCAATAAAAAAACTTTCTACAAGTGTATCACCAAAAGAATCTCTATGTACTCTTTTAGATCTTCTTGATTCTCTAAAAGCATTTACTTTTATCTCTCGTGTACTTAAATTTCTCTTGATATTTTGTTTATGTATGGAGGATGTCCGTTTAGGTCTATGATGTGTACAACCTGCTAATAGTAAAAAGATTAATAAAAATGTTAGTATATTTTTCATTCTATAAGTATAGCAAATTGTTAGAAGAACATCAATTTTAATTAGTCATTTTGGCTTAACTAATGTTATAATCTCTCTTATTTATAAAACAAGGTTACTACAATGCAACTCTATGATTCTATACAAAAAACAAAACTCCCTTTTGAACCTATTTTTCCAAGAAAAGCCTCTATTTATGTCTGTGGCCCTACGGTTTATGATGATGCTCATTTAGGTCATGCGCGCTCAAGTTTAAGTTTTGATTTATTAGTAAGAACTTTGGAGGCATTACGATATGAAGTCACACTATGTAAAAATTTTACAGATATTGATGATAAAATTATTAAAAAAGTTCAAGAGAGTGGTAAAAGTTTAGAAGAGATTACAACACATTATATTAAACGATATAAGGAAGATATGCAAGCATTAGGAGTAAAAGATGCTTCTATTGAACCTAAAGCAACAGAGTCTTTAAAACCGATGCAAAAAATGATAGAAAATCTTATAGAAAAAGATATTGCTTATGTTGTAAGTTCTGGGGATGTTTATTTTGATGTAAGCAAAGATAAAGCATATGGTTCTATCTCAAATATGGTTTCTGATGAAGAGAGTCAAAGCCGTGTTATCCATAATCAAGAGAAACGAAATCCTAAAGATTTTGCCTTATGGAAAGCATGTCATGAAGAGGAAGAGATATGTTTTGAAATGCCTTTTAGTCGTGGAAGACCTGCTTGGCATATTGAATGCTCAGCTATGATAGAGGAGCATTTTCAAGGAAATGAAGAGTTTAGCATTGATATTCATGGTGGGGGAGCTGATTTACTCTTTCCTCATCATGAAAATGAAGCATCTCAAAGCCGTTGTAGTAGTGGCAAAGAGTTAGCTAAATATTGGTTACATAATGGATTTGTCAATATTAATGGAGAAAAGATGAGTAAGTCTTTAGGGAATAGTTTTTTTATTAAAGATGCTTTAACTGTTTATGATGGAGAAATACTTCGTTATTATCTCATCTCAATACATTATAGAAATGATTTTAATTTTAGTGAAGAAGATTTACTGTTAAGTAAAAAAAGACTTGATAAACTTTATAGACTTAAAAAACGCATTACCCCAACCAGTGCATCAAAACCAAATAAAATATTTCAAAAAGCTTTAATTAGTGCGATGAGTGACGATTTAAATATCTCTGTAGCTTTAGCACATATTGATGAAATGATAAGTGAAACAAATGATAAGTTAAACAGTAACCCAAAAGATAAAGGACTTAAAAAAGAGACTTTAGCAAATATTGAATATATTACTTCTCTTTTAGGATTTGGAGAAAAAGAACCATTTAGTTATTTTCAAATGGGTATTGAAGACAATACAAAAAAAGAGATAGAAGCATTAATCTTACAAAGAGAAGAAGCAAAAAAATCTAAAGAATATGCAAAATCCGATGCGATAAGAGAAGAACTCTCACAAATGGGCATTAGTTTAATGGACACAACAGAAGGAACACTTTGGGAAAAGAACTAAATCTTATAATAAGAATTTTTAGCTATTATTATAAGTTCATAATATAATTATCAGGAAAAAATATGTTTAAAAAATTATTACTATTTACTATTTTAATTACATCTATATTTTCACAAGAAAAAGAAGAGTTCTCTTTTATTGGGGCAACACTTTCTCAAAATTTTATACCCATAGAAAATTCTTCACAAAAAGAGGAAACTACCTTTGGCTTTCGATATGGACAACAATCCATAGATTGGCGTACAATGTTTTCTTATGAAGGAAATGATGGATTACAAACAATCGCTTTAGAAATTGATACTATTTTTAATGAAAGTCTTTTTGATTATGAAGAGTTACGACTCTATTTAGGAGGTACTTATGGTGGTATTAAATATAAAAAAGTCCTTGAAGAAAAAGAGAGTAAAGGAAAATATTATGGTGTAAATGTCGGTTTTTTACTTTATTTTACGGATACCATAGATATAGATATTGGCTATCACTATTATAAAGTTTCTGATTTTGAGTTACTTTCAAATATGAAAGGGGTTACACTCTCTTTACACTACTTTTATTGATTATTGGTTATAATCACTTAATATTATTATGGAGCGTCCATTGTCCTTTTTTTCTTACAATACCCTTAAAAAAATACTTTTTAAACTTGAACCTGAGACAGCACATAGTGTTGCAGGAATGGCATTGAAAAGTGTTGTTTATATGCCACCTATTTTAAATTACTTTAAACGAAAAAACTTTATTACACATCCTAGTTTAAAACAAACTATTTTTAATACACCCTTTTTAAATCCTGTTGGGTTAGGTGCAGGGTTTGATAAAAATGGAGAGTATATTAATGTGATGTCTATGATGGGCTTTGGATTTACTGAAATTGGTACAGTAACACCAAAACCACAAGAGGGAAATCCAAGACCTAGACTCTTTAGGCTGATAGAAGATAATTCTATTCAAAATGCCATGGGATTTAATAACTATGGTAATGAGTATATGTTAAAAAAGCTTATTAAAGTAGGAAATATTGACTATCCTATTGGTATTAATATTGGTAAAAACAAACTGACAAGTGAAGAGAATGCATTAGATGATTATGAAATGTTATTTGAAGTTTTTAAAGATTTTGGAAACTATATGGTTATCAATATTTCTTCCCCAAATACTGTAGGTCTTAGAGATTTACAAAATGAAAAGTTTATTAATGCTGTGTTTAAAATAGGTAAGCGTATTACAAACAAGCCTATTTTACTTAAAATAGCCCCTGATATGAGTCCAGAAGATGCTATTGATTTATGTAAAGTGGCTGTTGAAGCTGGAGCGGATGGAATTATTGCTACAAATACAACGATTGATTATAGTTTAACCTCAAATGCTAAAGATTTTGGTGGAATTAGTGGCGCATTACTTACAGATAAATCCTATCAACTCTTTAAAGCCATTGGAAAAGAACTTTATAATAAAACAACACTTATTTCAGTAGGAGGTATTGATTCCCCTGAAGAAGCATACAGACGCATTAAAGCGGGAGCTTCTTTGGTTCAGGTTTATTCCATGTTGGTTTATAAAGGGACTGATTTAATTCGTGAAATAAATGAAGGATTAATTGAGTTACTAAAAAAAGATGGCTATACAACTATCACAGAAGCAATTGGAGCAGATTGGAAATGATGCAAACGAAACAACTTAAAAAAATATTTTTATTTTTACTATTTACAGGAGTATTAATGGCTAATTCATTGCCAAAACATTTTACAAAAACTTTAGAGAATGGTATGCAGATTGTTGTAATTCCTATGAAGAATGACTCAGGTGTTATTACGAGTGATATTTATTATAAAGTAGGAAGCCGAAATGAAGTGATGGGGAAAAGTGGAATGGCTCATATGCTTGAACATCTTAGCTTTAAATCAACAAAGAAACTCAAAGAAGGAGAATTTGATACGATTGTCAAGAGTCGTGGTGGTGTCAATAATGCGTCAACAGGTTTTGATAAGACGCACTATTTTATAAAAACGGCAAGTAAAAATCTCTCTATGACACTTGATTTATTTAGTGAATTGATGCATAATCTTAAACTTACAGATGAAGAGTTTCAAAAAGAGAGAGATGTTGTTGCAGAAGAGAGAAGATTAAGAACAGATAATAGTCCTATGGGCTATCTCTATTTTAGAATTTTTAATATACACTTTACTTATCATCCTTACCATTGGCTCCCTATTGGATTTATGGAAGATATTTTATCTTGGAAAATAGAAGATATTAGAGCATTTTACCATCAATATTATCAACCGAATAATGCTATTTTAGTTGTAGCGGGAGATATTGAGCCTGAAGAAGTCTTTAGTGAAGCAACGAAGTATTTTGCTCAAATTAAAAATGAACAACCGATTCCAAAAGTCATTGCGGTTGAACCTAAAGTGGATGGAAGCAAACGGGCTATTTTACATAAAGAGAGTAATCGTGTAGATACCCTTGCCATTACTTATGCTATTCCAAATTATGAACATGAGGATCAAGTTGCACTCTCTGCTATTTCAGATATTTTAAGTCATGGAAAAAGTAGCCGTTTTGAAAAAACAATTGTGAACGAAAAACAGTTGGCTAATGTTGCTTATGGCTATAATATGGAACTTAAAGATGCGGGTGTATTTTTAATTATGGCAATGTGTTCTCCTGAGGCTTCACTTGAAGTACTTGAAAAAGAGATACTAAAAGAGATTGATAAAATTAAAAATGGTGAAGTCACACAAGCGGAACTAGATAAAGTTAAAATGAATACAAAAGCAGAGTTTATTTACTCTTTAGAGAGTTCTTCTTCGGTTGCTGGATTGTATGGTGATTATTTTGTAAAAGGAAATATTAATCCTTTACTTGAATATGAAGCCAAATTAGATAAAATTACACTAAAAGATATTGAGAATGTTGCTAAAAAATATTTTAATCATGATTTTTCAACAACAGTTATACTCAAAAAACAAGAGGAAATAAAGTAATGAATAACTATATTAAAGGTGCAACCACTGCCCTTATTACACCATTTAAAAATGGTTCATTAGATGAAGCCACTTATGCGACACTTATTCAAAGACAAATTGATAACAACATTGATGCTGTTTGTCCTGTTGGAACAACAGGAGAGAGTGCAACACTGACACATGATGAACATAAACGATGTATTGAAATTGCCGTTGAAGTATGTAAAAATACAGCAACAAGAGTCTTAGCAGGTGCAGGAAGTAATGCGACAAATGAAGCAATAGATATTGCAAAACATGCTGAAAAATGTGGTGTAGATGCTATATTTTCAGTAAGTCCTTATTATAATAAACCATCACAAGAAGGGCTTTATCAACACTATAAAACAATCGCTTCTTCTGTAAAAGTTCCTTTTATGTTATATAATGTTCCTGGAAGAACAGGTGTAGACATTCTCCCTGATACAGTAAAAAGGCTGTATGATGATGTTCCTAATATTATGGGTATTAAAGAAGCGACTGGTTCAATTGAGAGAACTGTTGAACTTTTATCTAAAATACCTGATTTATACCTTTTTAGTGGAGATGATGCTATAGATTTTCCTATCTTAGCCAGTGGAGGGAAAGGAATTACTTCTGTAACAGCGAACCTTTTACCTGCATTAAAAGCAGAACTCGCACATAGCGCATTAAAAGGAAATTTAGAACTTTCAAAGTCTATTAATGATGAACTTTTTGAAATTAATAAAGTGCTTTTTTGTGAAAGTAATCCGATTCCTATTAAAGCAGCCATGTATATCGCTGGATTAATAGATACTTTGGAGTATCGACTACCACTAACAGAACCAAGTATAGAAAATATGAAAAAAATAGAAACTGTTATGAAAAATTATAAAATATTAGGAGTAAGTTAATGTCAAATATGCAAGGAAAAACCGTAGTTATCACAGGAGCAACAAAAGGAATTGGTAAATCTGTTGCCGAAAAGTTTGCTAAAAATGGTGTAAATGTAGCCTTTACTTATAATTCAAATAAAGAGATAGCAGATACAATCGCCAAAGAATTAAGTGATAAATATAATATTAAAGCAAAAGCTTATCCACTTAATATCCTAGAACTTGATGAATTTAAACCACTGTTTTTAGCCATTGATGAAGATTTTGATAGAGTTGATTTTTTTATAAGTAATGCAATGATCTACGGTCGTCCTGTCGTTGGAGGATATGGTAAGTTTATGAAGCTTCGCCCTAAAAAAGGACTTCAAAATATATTTACAGCAACGGTTGGAGCGTTTGTAAGAGGCTCTCAAGAGGCTGCTGTGAGAATGGAAAAAGTGGGTGGTGGAGCAATTGTAACCCTTAGTTCAACAGGAAATCTTATTTATATCGGGAATTATGCAGGTCATGCAACAAATAAAGCAGCAGTTGAAGCAATGTCACGCTATGCAGCGGTTGAATTAGGAGACATGGGAATTCGAGTAAATGCTGTTTCAGGTGGACCTATTGATACCGATGCACTTAAAGCCTTTACTAATTATGAAGAGGTTAAAGCAGAAACGATTAAGCGTTCAGCAGTAAATCGTATGGGAAGTCCTGATGATTTAGCAGGAAGTGTCTATTTTTTATGTACAGAAGAAGCAAGTTGGATTACAGGTCAAACACTTGTGGTTGATGGTGGAACAACTTTTAGATAGCAGATAAATGTATTTTTATATTATTTCTCTTTTATTATTGCTTGGTTCAACTGGATGTAGTCTCTTTAGCGTTACAATTCCAGAAAAAACCACCATTGAACATAATACTACTGTAGAGATAAAAGAGGAAAGAACAACTTCCTCTTTAAACATAGATTCCCTCTCTCTTCCTCAAAAAAAGCCAGAAATAATTCATAAGGCTAAAGTCAAAAAATTTCTTAAAATTGAGATGATTGATCAAGAAGAGTTAGAACTTCAAAACATTCAAAAAGCCTTAGAAGAAAAAAAAATAAAACAAAAAATTATTGCTATTAAAAAGTTAAAGAAAGAGAAAATTTCAAACTTTCAACTCACTAATAGAAGTGAAGAGAGTGAATTTGAGCGCCAAGAAATATTAAAAAAAGAACAAAAAATATTTGAACTCAAAGAAAAAAAGAGAGAAGAAAAAGAAAAAGCAGAAGAGATTGCTTATCAAAAAGAAGAGAAACAACTTCTCTTAAAGATGCAAGAAGAAGCGCAACTATTACTTTTAGAAAAAAAACGAAAAGAATCTTTAAAAGAACTTCAACGCAAAAAAGAACAAGAAAACATCTTGCCAAACACTTTAAAGTCCAAAACTTTAGTCCAAAATAAAGTAAAAATAAAACCTTTAAAAAAAATACTAAAGAAAAAAAACAGTATAGAAGAAGATGAATTAAAAGAAGCACAAGAGATGCAAAATTTTAGAAACAAGATAAAAAAATATCCTATGCATAAAAATCCTTCTCAAAATAAAACAGAAGATGAAATAGAAGAAGAGAAAGAGATGCAACAACTCTTAAATCAACTCAAAACAACAACAGTTGTTAATAACAAATTTATAACTCAAAGTAAAAGTATGCCTCTTTCTCAAACTTTTATCTTAATACCCAATGATGATGAAGTAGAACTTTTTGGTACATCAGAAATACATGGAAAAGTGATATTAAAACAATCTTCATTTGCCAATAAAAAACATATCAAGCATAAAGCTTATCTTATCCCTCATAAAAAAACTAACAATAATCGTTACACCTATATTAATGCTATTAATCTAAATAACCGTAATTACTTCTCCTTTTATGGATTAGATACACAAGTTTATGATATTGTTATTGAATCTACAAATCGTATCACTCAACATAAATCATATATTAAACAAAGTGTTAATTGTGCTAAACACAAAAATACAACTGTTACATTTCATCCAAATTTTTAAGGCTATCTTATGTTAAATATTCCTAATACACTTGCACTTATTCGTCTTCTTCTTGCTCCTCTTATGTTTTTTCTACTGGTCAATAGAGAAAATGCTATATTTATTAATATTAATACCAGTTGGCTTGATTTTTTAGCTGCTTTTATCTTTGTTTTAGCAAGTGCTACTGATTTTTTTGATGGATATATTGCCAGAACCTTTAACCAAATTACAACACTAGGTGCTATTTTAGATCCTTTGGCTGATAAAATGCTCACACTTGCTGGATTTTTAGGCTTAATGATGTTAGATAGAGCTTCAGGATGGGCTATTTTTCTTATTATTTCACGAGAACTTTTTATCACAGGACTTAGAGTTTCTGCTGTCAGTCAAGGTCTTGATATCTCTGCCTCCTTTATGGGAAAAATAAAAACCGTTGTTCAAATGATTGCTATTGGTTTTTTGTTAATGAATTGGCAAGGAGCTACACTTATTTTATGGTTAGCTGTTACTCTTACCCTCTATTCAGGATATGAGTATGTGAGAGATTTTTTTAAAAAAATTTCAAATGGTTAAATG
>Ga0256824_10001115_pt1 | contig 10395 bp, 6 predicted proteins | sample CV67metaG_FD_191570 | JGI IMG/M metagenome (GOLD analysis project Ga0256824, IMG submission 191570) | Hydrothermal vent microbial communities from East Pacific Rise, Pacific Ocean - CV67 | ecosystem: Environmental > Aquatic > Marine > Hydrothermal vents | place: Pacific Ocean: East Pacific Rise...
GTCTTCAAAATGGTATGGCCATTGCAGGTGACTACATGTCAGCAGCATCTTTCCTTGGTATTTCCGGTTTGGTTTACCTCGCAGGTTATGATGGTCTTATTTACTCTATCGGTTTCCTTGTTGGTTGGCCGGTTATTCTTTTCCTGATCTCTGAGAGATTAAGAAATCTTGGTAAATATACCTTTGCAGATGTTGCAGCGTATAGACTTAAGCAAGCGCCTATCAGAACACTGGCTGCTTTTGGTTCTATTGCAACAGTTATCTTGTACCTGATCGCTCAAATGGTTGGTGCAGGTAAACTGATCCAACTTCTTTTTGGACTTCCATATGAGCTTGCAGTTGTACTTGTCGGTGCCTTGATGATCATGTATGTGACATTTGGTGGTATGCTTGCAACAACATGGGTTCAGATTATTAAAGCGGTCCTTTTACTTTCCGGTGCTACATTTATGGCATTGGCAGTACTCAGTCACTTCGGATTCTCTCTCGAAGCAATGTTTGCAGCTGCAGTGAAAGTACACCCTAAACATCAAGCGATTATGGCTCCTGGTGGACTTGTCTCTGATCCTATATCAGCGATTTCTCTGGGTATTGCTCTTATGTTCGGTACAGCGGGTCTTCCACATATTTTGATGAGATTCTTTACCGTTGCAGATGCAAAAGAAGCTAGAAAGTCTGTATTTTATGCAACAGGTTTCATTGGTTATTTCTACATCTTGACATTCATCATCGGTTTTGGTGCGATCATCATGGTTCTTAACAACCCTGAGTATCTTGACCTTGCGAAACAAGCGATCAGCGGTGGTTCTCCGATCTTAGGTGGTAAGAACATGGCAGCGATCCACTTGTCTCATGCAGTGGGTGGTAACTTCTTCTTAGGATTCATCTCAGCAGTGGCATTTGCAACGATTCTTGCAGTGGTTTCCGGTCTTACTTTGGCCGGTGCATCAGCAATTTCACATGACTTGTATGCAAATGTATTTAACAAGCATGGTGAAGTCGATGAAGCAAAAGAGATGAAAGTTTCTAAAATTGCAACAGTCGTTCTTGGTATTGTGACTATTTTCCTTGGTATTGCATTTGAACAGCAGAACATTGCTTTTGTGGTTGGTTTGGCATTTGCTATTGCAGCATCAGCTAACTTCCCGGTATTGTTCCTTTCTATGTTCTGGAGCAAATTGACTACAAGAGGTGCAGTCATAGGTGGAAGCCTTGGTCTTGCAACAGCCATCCTGCTTGTTATCCTCGGACCAATTGTATGGGTACAGATCTTCGGTAATGAAACAGCGATCTTCCCTTACAAGTATCCGGCACTCTTCTCTGTAACGGTTGCCTTTATTGGTATTTGGTTCTTCTCTATTACTGATAACAGTGATGCAGCAAAAGCAGAAAGAGAGGCATTTGAAGCACAAGATATCAGATCACAAACTGGTATCGGTGCAGAAGGTGCATCTGAGCACTAAAGCAAAATTTAAACAGAGTCTTTTTGGCTCTGTTTACGAAATTTCAGTATTCTATATAAATCAGTTGACTGCTTTATGTAGAGTATTCAAACTATAAAGGATAAGCACATTGATAGCACTGTTGGACAATCTAAAAATACATTTGCCTTTTACACTTTTAGATAACAAGGGACTCCAGGTAATAGAGGAGAGTGCCCAGATCGCATATTATCCTGAAAATACCGTGCTTATTGATGAAAATAAGATCCCCTCCATTTTTTACCTTATTATCAAAGGCATTGTTGAAGCCAAAGATGCTGAAGAGCTTATAGATATTTATCATAATGATGATGTCTTTGGTGGTATAGAACTCATAGAAAACCAGCCGTCAAAATATCAGTACAGAGTGGGTGAAGAACTCATTTGTTATGAAATACCCCGAGAAGTATTTTTGGAACTCTGTCAAAACAACAGTGAGTTTAAAAATTACTTTTTCTCTTCCATTGTAGAGCGTATGGAGTTGCTCAAAGAGAGAAAAGAGAGTGCTAAAATGGCAGATATGATGCTGACACGTGTTGATGAGACCATCTTACACTCTGCCTGTATCGTAGATCATGATATGCCGGTGATCGAGGCGATCAGAAAGATGGAAGACGAGAATGCTGTATCACTGCTCGTAAAAAATGAATCCGGATACGGTATTGTAACTGATGCGGATCTTAGAAAATATATTCTTCACCATGAGCAGAACAATGTGACAACAATTTCCCAGATACAAACATACCCTGTTATTTCTGTTGTAGAAGGAGAACTGCTTTTTAATGTGCTTCTTTTGATGACAGGGCGCTCCATTAAACATCTTCCTGTCTTTAATGAACAAAAAGAAGTGATCGGTATACTTGAATTGATCGATCTTCTGAGTCATTTTGCAAATCAGTCACATATCATTCATGTACAGATAGAAAAGGCATCTGACCTTCAATCTGTGATCGATGCATCGAAGCGCATTGATATTATGATCAAAACGCTGCATTTAAAAGGTGTAAAATCAAGATATATCGCGAAACTTGTATCAGAAATGCATAAAAAAATGTATGCAAAACTTTTTGAGCTTATTTTCCCGAGAGAATGGCATGACAAATGTACCTTGATCTTGCTAGGTTCCGAGGGAAGAGGGGAGCAGATACTCAAAACGGATCAGGATAACGGAGTTATTCTTGAGGATGGTTTTGAACCGGAAGACCAGGATGAAGTGACCAGAAAATTCACCGAGACACTTGATGAAATAGGGTTTCCAAGATGTAAGGGGAATGTGATGGTCATAAACCCCAAGTGGACAAAAAGTGCTAAAGCCTACAAAGAAGATATACGCCGATGGATCACAAGTCCGGGTAAAGATGATCTTATGGATATGGCTATCTTCTATGATACCTTTGCAGTGGCAGGAAAAATTTCTATCTTTAAAGATCTTCGTGACTATTTAATGGAACACATAAAACAGCATAAAGAATTTTTACCGCACTTTGCAAGATCTATAGAGACCTTCGAGTCTCCGCTTGGACTGTTTTCACGTTTTGTTTCAAAAGATAAAGGGCATAAGGACGAAATAGACATTAAGAAGGGTGCACTGTTTGCGCTGATCCATGGAGTGAGGGCCTTGGCACTGGAGCATGGTATTCATAAGACCAATACGACTGAGCGTATCAAAGCGCTGAATGATATTGGTTATATGAGCAAAGAAGATGCTGAAGACTTACTTGAAGCGTTGGAGATTATCAATACGTTAAGACTGCATTCTCAACTGGAAAAACTTGAAAAAGAAAAAGAGATCGATAACTATATCTCTTTAACAACTTTGGGTAAACTTGAAAGAGATACACTTAAAGAGGCTCTAAAAACGGTTGAAGAGTTTAAGAAGGTCGTGAGTTACCATTTTCATTTGAGTATGGTGAGTTAAGATGTTCAACAGTTTAAAACAAAAATGGAACCGTAAAAATCTTAAGGATGAACGATTTGCCTTTTTGTTTGATGAGATTCAGAGCGATGAAGTGGTTGTTTTTGATTGTGAAACAACAGGACTCAAGCCAAAAATTGATGATATCATCTCCATAGGAGCTGTAAAAATAAAAGGCAATAAGATCCTTACGAATGAAGCGATACACATTTTTGTAAAGCAGGAAAAACAAATAAGTCATGAGAGTATCACTATTCACCAAATACGTCATTGTGATCTGGATGAAGCGATCAGTATAGAAAAAGCCATAGAAAAATTTCTTTACTATATAGGTAATAGAAAATTGGTTGGCTATTATCTGGAATTTGATGTAGCAATGATAAACAAATATATCAAACCGATGTTCGGTATCAAATTACCCAATAAGCAAGAGGAAGTATCGGCAATTTATTATGATAAGAAAATCGCTGCGATCCCTCAGGGACATATCGATCTACGGTTTGATACGATCTTAAAAGATCTGTCTCTGCCAACACTTCAGGCACATGATGCATTGAATGATGCTGTTATGACAGCGATGATCTATCTTAAATTACAACATTCAGGAAGGCTTAAGCGGATATAGCCTCTCACAATGGGTTTTGCAAAGGTAATACAGCGTATTCTTTTGCAAAGCTCATCTGAGAACTTCACAGGTTTTAAAACCTGGGTAATTGTGAGCATTATAAGGTTTAAAGCTAACCTTACATAAAAATATATTAGGAGAAGCAAATGACAAAAGAAATTTTTTACCCAAATCGAGAACTTTTTAAAGATCCTGCCATTAAGAGTATGGAACAGTATCGTGATATAGTTAAAAGAGCAGAGAATGATTATGAAGGTTTTTGGGGAGATCTCGCAAAAGAGAAAATTGACTGGTTCAAACCTTTTGATAGAGTTTTGAATGAAGATGATGCACCCTTCTATAAGTGGTTTGAGGGTGGTCAACTGAATGTTGCATACCAGTGTGTAGGCAGACACTTAAAAGACAAGAAGAATAAAGCAGCGATCATCTTTGAAGGTGATAATGGTGACCAGAGAACGTTAACATATCGTGAGCTTTATTATGAGGTGAACAGAACAGCGAATCTTTTTAGAAATAAGTTTGGTGTGAAGAAGGGTGACAGAGTTGTTATTTATATGCCAATGATCCCTGAAGCAGCGATCTCTATGTTAGCCTGTGCAAAACTTGGTGCGATCCATTCCGTCGTATTTGGTGGATTCTCAGCGGAAGCGTTAAGAGACAGGATTATAGATGCGGAAGCAAAACTGGTTGTAACAGCAGATGGTGCCTTCAGAAAAGGTAAGCCGTACATGTTGAAACCATTGGTAGACAAAGCACTTGAAAAAGGCTGTGAATGTGTCAAAGCTGTTTGTATTGTTGAGCGTAATGGTGAAGATATCCACTGGGAAGCAGGGAGAGATTATGCGTACAATGAGCTTATTGAACACGAATCTGTAAATTGTGAACCGGTGATGGTTGACTCTGAGCACCCACTATTCCTTCTTTATACTTCAGGAAGTACAGGAAAACCAAAAGGGGTACAGCATTCATCTGCCGGATATATTTTATGGGCGCAGACGACCATGGAATATGTCTTTGACCTTAAAGACAATGATACTTACTGGTGTACAGCCGATGTAGGTTGGATCACAGGACATACATACATTGTTTACGGACCATTGGCTGCAGGTGCAACAACAATAATGTTTGAAGGTGTACCGACATTCCCGGATGCTGGTAGATGCTGGAGTATGGTTGAAGAGTATCAGATCAACCAGTTCTATACAGCACCAACGGCGATCAGACTTTTACATAAAATGGGTGCAGATGAACCGGCTAAATATGACCTTTCTTCTCTGCGTGTACTTGGAACAGTGGGTGAACCGATCGACCCTGATGCATGGAAGTGGTATTTTGAAGCAGTAGGATCATCAAGATGTTCTATTGTTGATACCTACTGGCAGACAGAGACGGGTGGTCATATGGTCTCTCCCTTACCGGGTGCAACACCAATCAAACCGGGATGTGCAACATTCCCTCTACCGGGAATTATGGCTGAGATCATTGAAAAAGACGGAACACCGACACCGATCGGTGAAAAAGGCTTTATGTGTATCACGAAACCTTGGCCAAGTATGATCCGTAATATTTGGAATGATCCTGAAAGATTTAAAAAAGCCTATTTTGGTGACTGTAAAAAAGATGGTAAACCTGTTTACTTTACGGGTGACGGTGCCATGATGGATGAAGACGGTTACATTACCATTACAGGTAGAACCGACGATGTCATTAATGTCTCAGGGCACAGAATGGGTACGGCAGAAGTAGAAGCAGCGATCAATAACCACGAGAATGTTGCATCTGTTGCAGTAGTTGGTAAACCACATGATATTAAAGGTGAAGGTATCTTTGCCTATATCGTGCTTAAGTCTGTTCCTTCATCAAAAGGTGATGAAGTTGCAGATATGCTGGAGACGATGAAAGAGATCAATGCTCTTATTAAAAATGATATCGGAGCGATCGCATTGTGTGATGATATGGCATTTGTACCTGACCTTCCAAAAACAAGATCCGGTAAGATCATGAGAAGAATTCTAAGAAGCCTCATAAAAGGTGAAGAGATCACTCAAGATATATCTACACTTGAAGATCCTTCAATTGTTAAAACGATCGAAGATATCCTTAAAGGATAATTTTTGATAATCCTAGTGGGTCAGGCATTCCTGACCCCTACAGAGCAGTTATAAAATTTTCTCAAAACCTACATTATCTCCCTAACTCTTTTCTCTTCATAAAAATAATTTTACAAATTTTTTACACTATGTTACAATATAGATATATAAATATATAGGAGTTTTAAATGAGTACAGAAAAAAAACTATATCAACCCAATCCGGAATTTGCAAAAAATGCGTTTATTCCAAGTATGGATGCATACTGGGAACTACAGAACAGAGCCATAGAAGACTATGAAGGTTTTTGGAAAGGTTTTGCTGATGAAAAGATCGATTGGTTGGCACCTTATGATCAAGTGCTTGATGAGAGTAACGCACCATTTTATGAGTGGTTCATCAATGGTAAGCTCAATGTATCGAACCAATGTATCGATAGACATCTTTCTACCAAAGCAGATAAAACAGCAATTCTTTTTGAAGGTGACAGGGGTGATGTAGAACACATTACTTATGCACAACTCTCCCAACGTGTCAATAAAATGGCAAATTTACTTAAGAATGAGTTTGGTATTACAAAAGGTGACAGGGTTGTACTCTATATGCCTATGATCCCTGAGGCAGCGTATGCGATGTTAGCATGTGCAAGAATAGGGGCAATACACTCTATTGTGTTCGGTGGATTCTCTGCAGAAGCATTGAAAGACCGTATTGAAGATGCGCAAGCGAAGATCGTGATAACCGCAGACGGTGCATACAGAAAAGGAAAACCTTATCTCCTTAAGAATGTTGTAGACAGTGCTTTGTCCCAGGGTGGGGAGAGCGTAGAAGCAGTACTTGTGGTAAAAAGAAACAATGAAGAGATCGGTTGGGTAGAAGGCAGAGACCATAATTATAATGAGCTTGTCTCTTCCCAGTCGGAAGAGTGTCCATTTGAGTCAATGGATAGTGAGGATCCTCTTTTTTTACTCTATACAAGTGGCAGTACAGGAAAACCAAAAGGGGTACAGCATTCAGGTGCGGGGTATATTCTGTGGGCGCAGATGACGATGGAATGGGTTTTTGATGTCAAAGGTGATGATGTTTTCTGGTGTACCGCAGATATTGGCTGGATCACAGGGCATACGTATATTGTTTATGGTCCCCTTGCTGCAGGAACAACTACACTCATGTTTGAAGGTGTACCAACATACCCGGATGCAGGACGTGCATGGAAAATGGTCCAGGACCATAAAGTAACACAATTCTATACGGCACCTACAGCGATTCGCGTATTGCACAAAATGGGTGAGGATGAACCGCAGAAATATGATCTTTCCTCACTTAAAGTACTCGGTACCGTTGGAGAGCCTATTGATCCTCCGGCATGGATCTGGTATTATGAGGCAGTCGGTAATTCCAAGTGTGCCATCGTAGATACATGGTGGCAGACTGAAACAGGCGGACACATTATCTCTCCGCTTCCGGGTGCCACACCGATCAAACCTGGATGTGCGACATTCGCTCTTCCTGGTATTATGACAGAGATACTTTCTCTTCAAGGTGAACCAAAAGAAGCAGGGGAACCCGGATTGCTTTGTATTACCAAACCGTGGCCAAGCATGATACGTAATATATGGGGAGACTCGGAGCGCTATAAAAAAGCATATTTCGGTGATGTAGCCAAAGAAGGAAAAGCAGTCTATTTTTCAGGTGACGGTGCAGTAGAGGATGAGGATGGTTATATCACTATTGTCGGTCGTGTGGATGATGTGATCAATGTGTCGGGTCACCGTATGGGTACAGCTGAGATAGAAGCAGCAGTAACCAAAGATGATTCGGTGGCAGAAGTGGCTGTAGTAGGGTGTCCTCATGAGATCAAAGGAGAGTCTATTTTTATCTATGTTGTACTTAAAAATGGACATATCAATAAGGATATCAAAAACCATATCAATGCATTACTGGCTGATGAAATTGGTAATATTGCCAAAGCAGATCATATCATTGAAGTACCTGGATTGCCTAAGACTCGCTCAGGTAAGATCATGAGGAGAATTTTACGTTCCATTGCCAAAGGTGAAGAGATCACTCAGGATATCTCAACGCTGGAAGATCCGTCTATTGTTGAGCAGATCGTAACAACTGCAAGAGAAGCATAAAATAATTCTAACTCAGTTTGTATGTTGGAGAGTTGCTCCGGCATACATAAAGGGCAGAAGAGTATTTGTCTCAGGTTCATAAATAATTCATTTTAACTGACTATCATAAAAGTATCTAAGAAACGAAAGGATTAAAAATGAAACTAAAAAATACGTTTTTAACAGTTGGAACTATGGTTGCTTTGAGCTCTTTTGTAAATGCTGCAGATACTGCGGAAGTTCTCTTTGATGCCAAGTGTTCAATGTGTCACAGTAAAACAAAACCTACCAATATGGATAAAGTACTTGCTCCTGCACTTATGGGTGTGATGAGACATGTGAAGATGACTTATCCCAACAAAGATGAAGCTGTGAAGTTTATGGTAGACTATATCTTAGAACCTAAGAAGGAGAAAGCTATCTGTATGCCAGGGAAAATAGAACGTTTTGGTCTGATGCCTTCACAAAAAGATAATGTGACAGAGGCTGAATTGACAAAGGTCACATCCTGGATGTTCGATAACTTCCCACCTGCTGATTTTAGAGGCATGGGACAGGGAAACAGACAAGGTAAAGGTCAAGGCAGAGGACAAGGTAAATAGACAATGACACAAACTCTTTTACTACTTGAAGATGACTTGCAATTAAGCGATACTGTAAAGCAGTTTCTTGAGTTTAAAGGGTATGAAGTCCATTGTGCTTATGATGGATTGGAAGCACAAGATATTGTGTATGAGAAACATATTGACCTGATGCTTTTGGATGTAAAGGTTCCACAGTTGAATGGATTTGAATTTTTAAAGAAAGTCCGCAGTGAAGGTAGGGATATGCCTGCTATTTTCATTACTTCCCTGAACAGTGTTGAAGATGTGGAAGAGGGTTTTGATGCAGGCTGTGATGACTATATTCGTAAGCCTTTCGCCCTTAAAGAGCTACTTGTACGGATAGAGTTTCTGCTAAAACGGAGTTTTGGAACATATGATGAGAAGGTAGACTTGGGTAACGGACTTCTGTTTGATACAAAAGAGTTGATCTTGAATCATCATATGAAACGAATACCTTTAAAAACAAAAGAGTTAAAACTTCTTTCTCTTTTTTTACAAAATCCCAATGAACTTTTGAATTATGAAAAGATCAATGAAGCATTATGGGAATATGATGAAGATCCGAGTTCCGGTTCTCTCCGCACTTATATTAAGACACTTCGTTCTGCGATAGGAAAAGAGAAAATAGAGACTATTAAAAACATAGGGTATCGATTTGTTGCGTAGTGAGAAACGAAGTCTGATCCGTTTTTTGATCCTCTATCTGGGGTCGACATTCATTCTTTTTTCCATCGCTTCGTGGCTGTTCTATATGTCAAGTAAACATCATCTTCTTGATCAGCAAAGAGAGGCTATCAAATATGAAGCAGAGCATATTAAATCACAGTTAAGGACATTACACCAGTCCAATACAGCAAAGCTTGTATACCCAAACCATACACACATTCAGTCAGCAATTTATGATTTAGATAAAAGATATATCTTTGGTTCTTTCAAAACAGAGCAGCCGTTAGATATTAATAAATATGGAAATAAACTTTATTATAAATTAAAGGTTGAACCTTACTATTTAGGTGCCGCCTACCTTATGGTTGCAAAAGATATAAACTATAAACCTATTGAGACATTACAAGAAAATATTATTTTGTTTATGTTGGGAGCAGGTCTTTTTTTTACAATACTTGGATATTTTTTAGGAAAACTTTTTATTGCTCCCATGCGTGATGCAATGGAAAAGATGAACCATTTTATTCAAGATACCACACATGAACTCAATACACCCATTAGTACCATATTAACTAATATAGAAATGATAGAGACCTTTGGTAAACATGAAGAGAACAATACAGAACTGAAACGTATAGAGATAGCATCGAAGACATTGAGTCGTATTTACGATGATCTGACATACCTCAATTTAAACCATAAATATCATCGAAACATAGTGAATTTGAATATGAGCACACTGGTAGAGGAACGTATGGTTTACTTCTCCGCTCTGGCTGAAGCAAAAGGTTTGAAAGTTACTGTAAATACAGATTTGGATGTGATAGTGCAAATAGATAAAAATGATGCCATACGGCTGGTTGACAATCTTATTTCCAATGCTATTAAATACAATA
>Ga0256824_10001116_pt1 | contig 10394 bp, 4 predicted proteins | sample CV67metaG_FD_191570 | JGI IMG/M metagenome (GOLD analysis project Ga0256824, IMG submission 191570) | Hydrothermal vent microbial communities from East Pacific Rise, Pacific Ocean - CV67 | ecosystem: Environmental > Aquatic > Marine > Hydrothermal vents | place: Pacific Ocean: East Pacific Rise...
GAAGTGCTTATAAGCCGCGTTTCCACAAACTGCTTCTATACGACGAACACCAGCTGAAACACCTGACTCTTTAGTGATTATGAAAGAACCAATATTTGCCGTGTTGCTTACATGAACTCCTCCACAAAACTCAACTGATGCATCCCCAAAACTTACAACTCTAACTTCATCACCATACTTCTCACCAAATTGTGCTTTTGCACCGCTGTTTTTAGCATCTTCTATACTCATCACCTGAGTATCTGTCTTAATAGCTCTCATAATTTCATTGTTTACACGAGTCTCAATCTCTGCAAGCTCTGCATGAGATACCGCTTTAGGATGAGAGAAGTCAAAACGCAGGCGCGATGCTTCATTAAGTGAACCCGCTTGTGCGATATGATCTCCTAAAACATCAAAAAGAACTGCATGAAGGAGGTGAGTTGCTGAGTGATGTTTGATGATTTCATTTCTTGAGTTATCTACGATAGCATCTACAACAGTTCCAACTTTAAGAGTTTTACTCACTTCAACCTGAGCAAGAGAGAGTCCGAAAAATTTCTTTGTATCTAAAACTTTTGCAAAGCCCTCTAACTCACCACAATCACCAGTCTGTCCACCAGACTCTGCATAAAAAGGAGTAGTGTCTAAAAGTACCCAGCCCTTCTCACCCGCGTTTAAAACATCTGAGTGTTTAAAAGAGTCATCAAGAAGTGCTAAGACCTCTCCTGAGTGTTGTGTAAAGTCATAACCCACAAAAGTATTCTCACCAAACTTCTCTAAAAGCTCTTTAAAGTCACCATTAACAGCATCATCACCAGAACCTTTCCAAGCCGCTTTTGCTGATGTACGTTGCGCTAACATCAACTCATCAAATTTTGCAGTGTCAAGTCTTAAGTTATGACTTTTTAACATATCTTCTGTAAGGTCAAGTGGAAAACCAAAAGTATCATAAAGTTTAAATGCAACTGCTCCACTAAAGACATCAGAAGTTACTTTTAACTCCTCTTCAAAAAGAGCGATACCGCGTTCAATAGTCTTAAAGAATCTCGCTTCTTCTAGTTGAATCTGCTCTTTTACCACTTCAGCCTTTGTCTGTAAGTACTCATATTCACCACTCATAATACCAACAACAGTATCTACAAGTTTAAACATAAATGGCTGACGAAATCCAAGTAAGTAACCGTGACGAACAGCACGACGAAGGATTCTACGAAGAACATAACCACGGCCCTCATTGGAGAAGTTTATACCCTGTGCTAAAAGAAAAAGTGAAGTTCTAATATGGTCAGCAATAACACGATAAGATGCACCAGATGCATACTCATACTCCTTGCCTATCAGTTTTTCGACATCATTGATAATCGGCATAAAAAGTGAAGAGTCATAGTTTGAAAGTTTCCCCTCTTTAATAGCAATAACTCTTTCTAAACCCATACCTGTGTCAATAGAAGGTTTAGCTAAAGGAAGTCTCGCTCCACCTTTTTCTTTTACTTCATACTGCATGAAAACAAGGTTCCAAATCTCTAAAAATCTATCACCCTCTCCACCCATCTTATCTTCTGGGCCTGAAAAATTTTCAGCACCTTGGTCATAAAAGATTTCAGAACATGGGCCACATGGTCCTGTATCACCCATAGACCAGAAGTTATCTGCATCACCTAAACGCATAATTCTATCTGCACTAATATGCTTTTTCCAAAGCTCTTCTGCCTCATCATCAGAATCATGAACAGTTACCCAAAGTTTATCTACATCGAGTTTTATAACCTCGGTAATAAACTCCCAAGCATAAGCGATAGCCTCTTCTTTGAAGTAGTCTCCAAAAGAGAAGTTCCCCATCATCTCAAAGAAAGTGTGATGGCGTGCAGTGTGCCCTACATTTTCAAGGTCGTTGTGTTTACCACCCGCTCTTAAACATGTTTGACATGAAGTAGCTCTAGGGTTTAGGGGTGTTGGAATCTCACCTGTAAAAATTGACTTAAAAGGGACCATTCCCGCATTGTTAAAAAGTAGTGTCGCATCTTCGGGCACAAGTGGTGCTGAGGCAACTCTATTATGATTTTTTGATTCGAAAAATTTTAAATACTCTTCTCTAATATCCATGTTAATACTCTTTTATAAAATTACGCGATTATATCTAAAATAAACTTGTATTTATGTTATTTCATTGAAATGGAAGAAGACATTTATGTCATATTTTAGAACTTTTTATAGCTTAAAGTTTTAATTTCTATGCATTATGTTAGTATAAATAAAAACTTTCAATAGGCTTATTTATTATGTTGAGTAATTATAATGTTTTAGTTGTAGATGATGTGGTTGATAATATCCAAGTTGCTATGAATGTTTTAAGAGAAGATGACCATAACCTAACCTTTGCCTTAAGCGGTGAGGAAGCACTTACACTAGTCTCTGAAAATGATTATGACCTAATTCTTCTTGATATTATGATGCCGGGAATTGATGGTTATGAAGTCTGTCGCCAAATCAAAAAAAACCCACTTAAAAAAGATATTCCTATAATATTTTTAACAGCAAAAACAAATATTGAATCCATTTCAAATGCCTTTAGTCTAGGTGCTGTTGACTACATTACAAAACCTTTTAATGCCGATGAACTACTTGCTAGAACTCGTAACCATATTGAACTATATCAATCGCGTTTACTCTTAGCACAGAATAACCTCTCCTTACAAGTAAAACATGACATGGAAAAAGAGCGACTTTTAAGTGAACTTGAAAAGACTCAAAAAGAGATAATCTACATCCTTGCAGAACTTACTGAAGCAGTATCTGATGAGACAGGACAACATATAAAAAGAGTTGCAAAAATTTCTCGACTTTTAGCACATTATTATCCAACACTTAAAGAAGATGATGTTGAAACAGTATACTATGCAGCACCAATGCACGACATTGGAAAAATTGCGGTTAACCAAAATATTTTACATAAAACCTCCAGCCTTACTGAAGCTGAATTTGAAATAATGAAAACACATACAACTCTTGCGCATAAAGTCCTAAAAAATTCAGATAGAAAAATTATTCAAGCTGCTGACATTATTGCTATGCAACATCATGAAAAGTGGGATGGAAGTGGTTATCCAAATGCTTTAAAAGCCAATGATATACATATTTTTGGTCGGATTGTCGCTATTGCTGATGTATTTGACGCACTCACACACAAGAGAGTATATAAAGAGTCTTGGCATGTTGAAGATGCAATTGCATATATTAGAGATTCTTCAGGAACTCACTTTGATCCGGCATTAGTCGATATATTTATATCTCACAAAGAAGAGTTTATTGAACTCGTCAATGATTAAACTTCTACTCCTACTTTCATTACTATTTTCTGCTTGCTTTAGCGATGAAGTAAAAATAAAATTTACAAAAAAAGAACAAGCATGGCTCAATAAGCACCAAACTATAAAATATGTTTATGATCCAGACTGGGCACCATTTGAATGGCAAAACGATGTTAATAAACATACTGGAATTATTGCTGATATTATCCAAATTATAGAAAAGCGAACCGATATCTATTTTGTTCCAATCAACACACAAACATGGGAAGAGTCTGTACAACTTGTTAAAGATGAATCGGCTGATATGTATAGTGCTGTTATACAAAACAGTGAACGTGAAAAGTATATGAACTTCTCTTTTAAAGATATATATACTTATAAGTCTGTTTTTGTCTCAAAAACTCAAGCGAATTATGAGAACTATCAAAATCTTAAAATTGGTTTAGTAAAAGGGAACGCTCTAGGGAGTATGCTGCGTAAAAAATATCCAAAACTTACATTTGTCGAATTAGACTCTACTAGCGATGGGTTTGAAGCTATTGGGCATAATGATATTGATATGTTTGCCATAAACAAGATAACAGCAAAATATTTCATCAATAAAAAAGGCTATAAAAATATAAAAATAGCAAGTGAACTCAAACATAGTTTTCATCTCAAAATTGCCCTCTCAAAAAAGATGCCAAAAATTGCTCTTTCTATACTTGACAAGGCACTTGCTAGTATAACAGATGAGCAACTAAATACTATTTTTAACAAGTGGACCGAAGCCTCAGTAACACAGAAAGTAAACTGGGAACTCTATATAAAAATAGCCATAGGTGCTCTACTTCTTATAATATTTTTGATTTGGCACAATAGAAAATTAAAACTTCTTGTCAATGAAAAAACAAAAGAGTTAAATAAAGCATTAGAAACACTTGAGATAAAAGTGAAAGATAGAACACAAGACCTTTACCAAACAAAAAAGAATCTTGAAAATACAACCAATGCCATTACTGATAGTATTTACTATAAAGATTTAAATCTTAAATATACCTGGGTAAATGATGCCTTTTGTAAATATACTCACCTTCCTCGTGAAGAGATACTTGGAAAAGATGATTTTGAACTCTTTAACGAAGATATAAGTGTTAAGTCAAGCTTTCAAGACTCCAAAATTCTTCATGATAAACAGAGTATATACTATGACGGTAGAGTGGATAGTCCCATTGGTAAATCTATATATATCGCGGCACAAAAACATGTTCTTCAAGATGAAAATGGAATAGTCTATGCAATAGTTGGTACCATTGCTGACATTACCGTTCAAAAAGAGACTGAGATAGAAATCCGTAGACAAAAAGAGTTCATACAGACACTTATAGACTCTCAAGAGCAGCTTATTATCACCACTAATGGAGATGAACTCATAAGTGTCAATGAAACTTTTTTAGACTTCTTCGCTGTCTACTCTGTTGATAATTTTAAAGAAGAGTATGGGTACACATGTATGTGTGATTCCTTTAATAAAGAGGCTCCCCAAGGATATCTCCAAATTATGATGGAGAGTGAAAGTTGGATTGATTATGTAGTCTCTCGTTCCTACCACAATGAGACTATTAAAGTGATGATAACAAGAGGTACTCAGGACTTTATATTTTCTGTGACTGCAGCAAAACTACCAGGAAAAGAAGAGATAAAATCAGCAGTATTTACTAATATTACAGAGCTAGAAAAGGCCAAAGAGACTGCCCAAAAAGCAAATGCTTCTAAGAGTGAGTTCTTAGCAAATATGTCTCATGAAATTAGAACTCCTATGAATGCCATCATCGGTTTTAGTGAACTTTTACATGAACAGATAGAGGACCAAAGACTTAAACAATTTACAAAAACAATTCAATCAGCAGGGCATACTCTCTTAGAACTAATCAATGATATTCTAGATATCTCAAAAATCGAAGCTGGGAAAATGAGTATAAATGCTAGTCCTACAAATCCCTATCAACTTATTGAAGATACTGCCAATATTTTCTCTTTAAAACTTCAAGAGAAGGGTGTTGATTTTATTGTCGATATTGATAAAAATATACCAAAAACAATTATAATAGATGAAGTCAGAATAAGGCAGATATTGCTTAACCTAATAGGGAATGCTGTTAAATTTACCTCAGAGGGTTATATAAAACTAAGTGCCAAAGCCATAAAAATAGATGATGTTCAAAGTACTGTTGATTTAAAAATATCTATAAAAGACACGGGAATAGGGATTAAAGAGGATCAACTTGAAAAAATCTTTCATAGTTTTGAGCAACAAGATGGTCAAGATAATAAAGAGTATGGTGGAACTGGACTAGGACTTAGTATATCAACTAAACTAGCTTCTATGATGAATGGTGATTTAAGTGTTGAGTCATCCTATACAAATGGAACTATATTTCATCTCACTATTCATAATATTAGTATCTCCTCTATTGTTATAAATAAACAACTAGACCAAGAAGCCTTAGTCTATAACTTCAGACCGGCTCAAGTTTTAATAGTTGATGATATAAAAAATAATCGTGAACTTGTGGAACAAAATTTTAAAAACACTCAAATACAAACCATCAGTGCCAAAAATGGAAAAATAGCTACAGAGATAGTCCAAAAACAGAAAATAGACTTGATTATAATGGATATACGTATGCCGGTAATGGATGGTTATGAAGCTGCTAAAATCATTAAAGAGATGAACCCAGATATACCTATAGTTGCCCTTACTGCTTCAGTGATGGAAGATGAGTTTGAAAGAGTAAAAAGTGGTAATTTTGATGGCTATCTTAGAAAACCTGTACTAAAGGCCAATCTATTTAAAGAGCTCTCAAAATACTTAAGTTATGACATCCAAGAAGAGAGTGTAGAGTTAAATGAAATAGTAGAGCTATCTACAAAAACAAAATCAAATTTAGAATTTATTCTCAATAGCCTCAAAGGTGAAATCAATCTCAAGCAGTTAAAAGCAGACAAATCAAACAATATAAATGATGCTAAAGAGTTTGCACTTAGTATTTTAGAACTCTCCAAAAAGTACGAAATAGAGCACTTAATAAACTATGCTAATGAGTTACTCAGTACTATTGAAATCTTCAATATCATGGGTCTTAAAAAACTTCTTGGAGAGTATCAGCAGAAAGTTTCTACCTTGGAACTTCTATAAAACTTTTTTCATCTAAAATTTTAATCTCTTTATAGTGGCTCAGAAAAAGTTCAGCTGCCACTCCATTTCCAAGTTTAACAAGATTTGCATTTTCATCTAAAATAGGGGTAGTTCCAAGCCCACAACTAGGGCTTTTTGATTTTAAGATTATAGCATCTACCTGAGAGTTTGAAGCGATAAAGTTCTCTATCTCTGTCTCTAAACGCGGTGTAACATCTATTTTTGTTTCATCTGTGATAATTCTATTTTTACCCTCTAACTCTACAACAGATATTCTCTCTCGCGGTGTCCCAAAAAGAGGGGCTTCTGGACAAAAAGGGATAATTTCATAATCTTTAAAGGCTTCTATGACCGCGTTTAACTCTTTAGTTTTACCATCATAACGGCAATACTCACCTAAGATACAAGCGGAGATAATTACCTTTTTCTTAACAGATGACAACTGATTTAATCTCTGTCATCTCTTCAATAGCAAACTTAGGACCCTCTCGTCCAACGCCACTTAGTTTTACACCACCATAAGGTTGAATATCAAAACGCAGAGTTGGCATATCGTTTATAACTATTCCCCCTGCATCGAGTTCAGATATCGCTCTTTGCATGAGGCTCAAATCATTTGTAAAAACTGAGAACTGTAAGCCATAAGGAGAGTTGTTCATTCTTGGAAGTGCATCATCAAAGTTAGTAACCTTTACAAGACTTACAATAGGGGCAAAAACCTCTTCACATACTATCGCCATATCATCCGTCACATTTGCCATAACACAAGGGTGAAACATTCGACCTTCGCGGTGTGGTGGTAAGAGTGGTACAGCACCCTCTTCTATAGCAGATTCTACCCACTCCATTGCCCTCTCTGCGGCATCATCATCAATAAGTGGTCCCATAAAGGTATCATCTTCATAAGGAGAGCCAACTACAAGTTTTTTTGTCTCCTCTGCCATTTTAGCTGCAAACTCATCGTAGATGTCCGCGTTTACATAAATACGTTGTAGAGAGATACAGACTTGTCCTGAGTTCACAAAAGCACCTAAAGCACAACGAGAAGCTGCTAAATCTAGGTCAGCAGTTTGAGATATATAAGTAGCCGCGTTTCCACCAAGCTCAAGAGAAACTTTTTTAATGCCTGCTGATTTTGTGATGATATTTCCAACTGGGACACTCCCTGTAAAAGAGATAACACGAGGAATATCAGAAGTGATTAGAGCACTTCCAACCTCAGCATCACCATAGACAACTGAAAGTGCATCTTTAACTGCATACTCACTATCTATGAAAAGCCTAGCGAATTTATAAGCAGTTAGGGGAGCTTCTGGAGTTGGTTTTAGCACTACTGTATTTCCAGCTACAAGGGCAGGAGCAAGTTTATGTGCTACAAGGTTTAGAGGAAAGTTAAAAGGAGTAATAGCTACGACAACACCTGCTGGCTCACGAGTAAAAAACGCGGTTGTTTTTTTACCACTTGCCATTGCATCTGTGTTTATAGTCTCACCATGCATTGTTCGCATAGTCTCAGCGGAGAGTGTTACAGTCTCTATACAGCGCTCCACTTCTATACGTGAAAAAGTGATAGGCTTCCCCACCTCATCCGTTAAGGTTTGGGCAATATCCTCTTTGTTTTCACGAAGTTTCTGTGCTACATCTAAGAGCCATGAACAGCGTTGTGCAAGTGTAGAAGCCTTTGCACTAGCAGTCGCACTTTGTGCGATTTTAAGAGCTTTTTTTGCATCATCCGCACTACAGATAGGAGCAGATGAAACTACTTTACCACTATATGGACTTTTTCTCTCACTTAAGTTCTCTTTTGTAGCCTCGGTTGAGCCAAAAAATATCTTTGATTGCATAAAAATTCCTAGTAGTTGTATTGATGAAATTATATCATTTTAATTGCCGGTATAATTCCCACCTGTCACTTTAGCATTCATATTAACAAAAATATATAATATCTGCTTCTCAACATCTTTAAGGTAATCATTACCAAAACTGCTTCATTATAGTTAAATGATTACGACTTTTTTATACCTTTTATTCCACTTAGATCGCTGTGTCCATTAAAGCAAAATTATTTGCTCAAATAATAGTGTTAGTCCTTGAAACAACGAACACTTTGCCCTTCAGCACGATATATATCGTAAGTGTTTGCATACGTACTACCGAACATGAGCTGGCCCGATTGAGAGCCACTCACACCACTCGACCAAATGAAACCATTAGAACCTTCGTGGTAGAGCACACCATCAATGACATTGCGAAAACCTGCCGAAGGCAAACCTAATTTATTAAAAGCATCATCCCTATTCCCTATACCATTATTACTATCATGCTCGGCATCTATCTCTGCTCTTGTTGGGAGTCTAAATCCTGATGGGCATGGGTTCCATAAGGCTCTTGAAGAACCATCTGCATCATTACTTATCCAGTCTGAATTAGCATTGTCATCATCAGCGTTATCTGGGTCTTTTATGAAGTTACCGTGTCCTGGGTTTACATCTGTTTGAGAGCTATCTACTTCTACCACTGCACTATCTGACTTTTCATGTCCATCAGTTGCTCTACCCCATTGATAGTAGTCACCATAACATGCTGTATCATCAAATGAGGTACAAGCTTGTGAAGCTCCTAGGTTTCTATCTAACAATTCTTTACCTGTTATTGGTGAGATTATAGTCGAATAAAAAACTCCATTATGTACAATTGCTTTTTTAATACAACGAACTGAATACCCATCAGCACGATTTTTATCGCTTACTCCACTGTTTCCACTATAAAAATAGAGTGATTTAGATTTTGTCCCACTTACATCACTTGACCATAATTTTGTGCTACTTGTGTATATTCCACTACCTGAGTTACTTCTATATCCTGCAGCTGGTAATTTTAAAAAACTTGCAAAAGCATCATGATAAGTATTTATTCCATCTACTGAATTAATAGTTTCAGCTAATAGTTCATTTAGTGTAGGGACTCCATATCCAATTGGACAGATTGACTCTCCATTAGTTTTTTCCCAATTTTGCATTCTTAAAACTCCATCAGCATCTACATCTTTTACCCAATCAGTACTAGATGCGATATAATCGACTCCAGTATCATTTATGTCTGTCGCTTGCATATCTCGTGAATAAAATCCTGCAGAATAACTACTCAGTTTTTCATGTCCGTCACTCTCACGCCCCCACTGGTAATAAAGCCCATAACATTTGGTATCATTACTTGCACTACAACTCTTTGAAGCACCAATATTTCTGTCTAACCAAGATTTTTGAGTATATGGAGAGATTACTACTCCATATGCTATTGAATTATGCACAACCTTGTTAATATCTAAATTAACATTTACTATTTTAGAATCAAATTCTGAGTCTGTAGCTTTAAATGTAAAACTATCACTTCCAATATAGCCCATGGTTGGTGAATATGTCATATTAGGTGCTGTGCCACTTAATACACCATGTAAAGGCTGACTCACAACCGAATATGTTAATCCATCATTTTCTCTATCTGTAGCAAAAAGAGTAATGATATTATTTACACTATTTCTTTTAATCGCAACATCTTGTGCATTCGCTACTGGTCTGTTATTTAAAGGTTTTGTAGTTGAACTAAATATATCACTTATATCACCAACATATAGTCTTGTTTGAACCTCCGTAGCATTTCCTGCAGAACTTGTATGTCGTACATATACTCTTTGATTATTTTCAACACTTCCTTCAGTACTTATCCATGTCACACCATCAAATGAATACTCGCCACCTGTTATTGAGATTGGAACTGCTTTAGTTATTCCACTTACAAATATAGAATCTTTTTGTATGCTTGAAAGTTCTGTGTTTAGCACATCTGTAAATCTAAACTGATATGCTATACCATCATCACTTGAGCGAATTGTTTCAATAGCATTTACTACTAAAGCAGCTACATTT
>Ga0256824_10001117_pt1 | contig 10393 bp, 8 predicted proteins | sample CV67metaG_FD_191570 | JGI IMG/M metagenome (GOLD analysis project Ga0256824, IMG submission 191570) | Hydrothermal vent microbial communities from East Pacific Rise, Pacific Ocean - CV67 | ecosystem: Environmental > Aquatic > Marine > Hydrothermal vents | place: Pacific Ocean: East Pacific Rise...
AAACTCCCACCAATCTTTATAGATAATATTAACTCCTGTTCCGTTCATATGACCTAAGCCAACATATCCTTTATCACCAATCGCTAAACCTGTTCCTCTATGACGACCAACTGCTGGTAGTTGTTCCTTTTGATTCCATACATTATATGCAAACACACTTGTGTCTGCACAAAGTATAAGAAGTAATAAAATTCCTATTTTCAACATTATCTTACAACGAATTTACCTGTTTTTTGGATAATATCATCCATTAGGATTGAATACAAAAATAATCCTGAATATTCTGTATACCAAGTATAGTTATTTTCTAATACTGTTTTAGAAACTACTTGACGTCCATCAGTCGTATAAATTGAAATTGTTTTTATTTTATTTACGACATCAGAATTAAATTTAAATATTACTTTATTTTTTACGGGATTTGGATACAACTTAACATCCATTATATCAATAAATTGATTCACCTCAAGCGCATGATCAAAACGCCAAAAATCTTTAAAATTAGCTCCACTCGTGCCTGTACCTACATAAGCAACATTGTCTATAACCATTGAGGATAAATAACGCCTTGGCACTCCAGAAAAGTCATTAATTTGAATCCAACTATCTGAATTAGGATCATATTCCCACATATCTCCATAGTTAGTTCCAGAAGAAAAATCAACACCAGTACCAATATATCCAAATCCGTTCACTGAAAAACCTGTTGCTTCCTGTCTTGGTGTAGGTCCTACATTTGCTTTTTGACTCCATTGGTCTGTGATAGGATTATAACCCCAAAAATCATTCGTTCCTCCACCAGAATTACCAGTTCCTACATACCCAATACCTTGAATTGAAAAAGCAACAGATGAGGTTCGTTGACTCCCAGGGAATGATGCAATTTGAATCCAATTATTAGTCAACGGATCAAATTCATAAAATTCATTAGATGATCCACCAGTAACTTGTCCTGTTCCTACATAGCCTTTTTGATTTACCACAAAAGCAACAGCTCCTCTTCTTGGTGTACCAGGAAAATTTGCTATTGATGTCCATGAATTTTGAATAGGGTCATATTCAAAAAAATCAGTTGTGTAGCTGTTATTTTGTTTTCTTCCTGTTCCAACATATGCTTTTGAACCAATTGAAAACCCCGTAGAATGGTAACAAGGGTAAGGGTAATTTGCTTTTTGAGTCCACGAATTAACTGCTGGATCATATTCCCAAAAGTCATCAAATAAAATGTTAGTCACACTGTTAATATGTCCTAAGCCTAAATACCCTTTATTTCCTATTGCAAATGCTGTAGATCTATGTCTAGCTATACCTCCATAACTTGCTTTTTGAGTCCACGTTTCAGCAAAGTTAGTGAAGCAAATAAAAATGAAGAATGCTACTGAAATTTGTTTCATTATTTAACTATTAATTTTAAAATTTCACCTTTATTATTTTGACTATACGAAATAAAATAAAGACCTTGACTAAATGAAGTTATAGGAATAATTTCTCCATTATAAATATCTAACTGTACTATAATTTTACCCAATACATCAGTTATCATAATTCTCTCATTCGATACGTTTTTAATACTAAACTGCTCGGAAGCAGGATTTGGATACACAAAAGCATTTAAATTTTTCTGATTGTCAATCCCTAAAATAGATTCTATAATATTAAGTTCATAGTCACCATTTTCGATTCCCCACCCTTGAACAACAACATAAACTGAATCAAGGCCAACTGTTGAAAAAGACAATTCGGATTGGCTACCACAGTTACCATCATCATTAAAAGCAAGTGTATTACCGCTTGTATTAAAAACACTTAAAAATGTATCAAAAGAAGAACCACAAAGTGAAACATTTAACGAACTTGAGTTACTATTTGGTAGTACTAAATAATAAACATCTGCGGATTGATAAGCAAAATCATTATTTGAATAACAAACTGAAGTACTGTGAGCATGTGAAAAAGGAAAGGTATTAGTTACAATTGGGTCATTTAATGTATTACCTACAAATCCTGAGCAATCCATACCACCAGTTAAATTAATGTGAAAATCCATAGTTGAACCCCATTGAAAAGAAGCACATGGATCTAATGGCAACGTAACCGAGCTTCCTTCTTGCTGTGAAATACGAATTCTAGTTATACCATTTGTAATTACAGAAGGTACAGTAAAATTAAAAACAGATTCAACAGTGGGAGGAATACCCGTCCAAGTACCTATAGATTCATTTAAATTGAATATGTTATCTCCATTATAATCAATCCAAACTTCACCTTTACCAACAAAATTACCTCCACACGTACCAAATAGAACGGTTAACACATAACTATTACCAGAAGTAAGAGTAGTTGACTGATTCGTAATATCTTGTAACCCTACCACACCAGGGCAACCATTAAAACTTAAATTATCACCATCACCAGACAAACTAACAGATTGCACATTGGAATCAGCAGTTGCGCTTGGACCAACATTAATGCAGTATTGAGAAAAATTAAGGAAAGGTAGGAGTACTAATAGAATTAGAATACATGTTTTAATCATATTTAAACAGTTAAGAGGTAATTAAAGTTACATTAATAATTTAATATAAACTAAAAAATGATGAAGAATCAATAAAGAATCGGTTAAAAGTAAACCATTAAAACAAAAAAAGAGGAAAACAAATGTTTTCCTCTTTTAATATTTCTTATTTTAAGTGAGTTAGAAACTCCATAAATCATGTTCGAAATTGAAAATCTTAGTTTTAATCTTTTCCGCTTCTAATAATGCATTCACTCCTGATTTGTATGTATCTATATCTCTATCATAAATGTTAGATTCTTTTTCGATATAAGATGTAAACATTCTTTTCCAGAATAAATCATCAAAAGACATTCTTTGAGAGTCATTGTTACGAGACTGAACAAAGAAATTTTGGAATACATATCTACATTCAGGGAAGTATAACCAAAATAGGTCTTTAGTTCCTGTAATGTTTCCATTTTCATCTTTAGCATATACAACTGGCGCAATACCTAAGATTCTAACTTCCATTTTTGATGTTTCCTTATCGAAAAACCAATCTTCTTTGATTTTATACTGAATAATATCAGCAGTTTGAATCCAATCAAATTCAGAAGGATAATAAACAGTTTCATAATTTGCATCAACTGAATCTTCTCCTGGATACTGAATACTTTCGATAGCAATCAATTCACCAATTTTTTCAGCACCTAAAAAGTTTGAACTTTTAATGTTTTCTCTGAATAAAGAATCAGTTAAGTATGTTCCGTTTGAAGAAGAACCAAACTTATCAGCTGTATAAGGATACTTAAATTGATCACCATCATCCCATCTAAACCAATCTGGATCATTTGTAGAATATATTGTTAAATCTCCATTCATGATGTGGTAACGAATAATAGTCCATAGAGACCATCTAACTGAATTTTTCTTCCACTCACTTGTTACAGGAGCATCAGGATCAATAATATCTAGAGGGTAATATAAAGGATGATTAAACTTTTCTCTTAAATCCACGATACGCCAAACTCTTTTACTCCAAGTTACATCAGCCTCACGAACGAATTCATAAGGAATAACCTTTTTAGTTGGTATATGTTCTTTAACATACACACCATCCAAAACACCTGGTGCTGGGTTAGCAATCGGCCCTCTCACATCTCCTTGTGCATTTATTACAAATGCACTAGCGAATATCCACAAAGAAAAAATCAACTTTTTCATATCTCTCACTTATTTAATTAATACTATTTAACTGTAAATATACAAGGTACAATTTTACCAATTCCATCTGGTCCTTTGTACTTAACTTGTATAGAAACTGTTTTACCTCTAGATTGTCTTAACAACCCTTTAGCTTTAGGATCAAATCTACCTCCTGCTGTCACAGAACCTTTTCCTGGTAAACCAGCAACAAATACTGTACCACCTGTAATATTAAATTTAACATTAGTTAAAGGAATAGACGGATCATAGGCTACTCTAATACCACTAGCATTTCTTGCAACAGCATAAGGAGCTTTACCACCAGTTGTTGTTTTACCAAAGTAAACAGTCGCTGCTGGCATTGGTCTTACAACAAAGTCAAACTTTCCTAAAGACACACTACTTCCATCTGCTTTTCTACCAGATACTGTAATACTAGCATTTCTAGTTCCTCTTCCAACTTTAGCAATATATTGCCCGTTTCCTTTAGCAGATAAAGAACATCCACTACCAGATAAAGACACCATATCAGCTGGGAATCCAGATGCTGTACCTTCTACAACATTGTTATACCCTTGGTATAAAACTCTCATTTCCGGTTGAGCTACAACACCCATTGGTGCTCCAACTGTATACCTATAAGTCCAATTTTTCCCAACTTTTTCTCCTTTTTGTTTTACAAAAATTTGACCTTTTACAACGTGTGGACCTGGTTTATCACCATCAATAGAAATTGATCCAGTTACTTTTTTCCAATTTTCAGGCAAAGTATCAGCGTCAATTCCATACTTAATAGTAGGAACTTCAGTTGAATCATAAGCCGCAATCATAACTCTAAGATCAATTGAATCACCTTGATTTATGTAACTTGTTCTAGAAAAAGCTAATGGCTCAATTTTGTTAAAGTTAAATACAGGTACTTCAACTTTTGCATATAAGTATTCAACAACTGCAGACTCAGCATTTCTAATGTCCACAATAAAAGCAGTAAACATTGCTCCTGCTGCAACTACTGGTGCATGATCAAACATAGTCATTTCCCATGAGTATTCTTCATCATGGTTACTATACATTTCAGGTTGAGATAAACTTAAATAAACATTTGCTATTTTAGCTGTATCCTTAGGGTTACATGTTTTTAATGCATTATTCAACTCTTCTCTACTCTTTAACTGTGTATGTAAATCAAACTCAACTAAAGAAGTTCCATCAAAAGTTGCTCCAAAAGACCAATTATTTTTGCCCTCTTTGTAGTGAGACATGATGTAACAGATTGAATCTCTATATATATGAATAGATTTTCTCAACTCTTGACCTCTTTTTGAACCTTCACCTTCAGCAGCGAAAATACGAGTAGGAGCATCATAATCATCTTTTGTTACAACATCCATCAATGGTAGCAAGTGTGCCACACCTGATTCGTCTGTTTCGTGCCATGGTTTACCTTCAACAGATGCAAGCATAAAACTACACTCGGTTACTAAAAAATTAGATAATCCATTAGCTAAAGCCTTCACTTCATGCGCTCTATCTAACCATGGTTTAACTATTTTTTTGTTTGCTGGTAATACCATTTTTGCATCAAACAGTTGATATGTACCTTCTGTTTTTGCAATTACAGCTTTTTCACTTACTGCAAGTTTATCATTTAACGTAACAAAAGCATTAATAATTTGCTTTGATACGTTCATTGCAAGCATAGCTAACAATACGAGATACATCATCCCGATCATCTTCTGTCTTGGGGTTTCTTTTCCTCCGCTCATTTTTAATTTTTTAAGATTTATACTTAATTAATTCACAATATCTATAAAGTAACAAGTTAATGTTAGTCTCTAGAAATTGACATAGCTTTTAGCATGTTACCATAAACAGAATTTAAGTCAGTTAAGTTTTTAGACAACATTGACATATTTTCTTTATACATTTTCGTATCTTCTACTGAATCAGCAAGATTTTGCATCATTTCAGTAACTTGACCTTGAAATTTATCAGTAGCTTCTAAATGACCTGAAGCTCCTTGTAATTGTAATTCATATACATTATTAAGTGCAGATAAATTAGTAGACACTTTTTGTAATTGCTCTCCAAAAGAAGCACCATCTTCAGCACCAGACGTTAATCCTAGTAATGATTCAGAAGCTCTATCGTACGTATCAGATAAAGTAGATACCTTAGCTGATGCATTTTCTAATGATTGAACATAAGAATCCGTTGCTGCAGCAGCACCAGAAACAGCTTTTAAACCTTCAGCATTTTCGCTTAACGCTTTAATACCATCTCCTAATCTTCCTAATAATTCAGCATCAATTTTTGCTTCTTCTAATAAGTTATCGAACTGCTCAGTAATTCCTGTAGCAGAACCTCCACCACCATTTGAAGAAGAAACACCTTTTTCTTCAATAAACGCATGAACATCAAAATCTTCATCATGAGCTAATGCCAATTCTGGGTAGACTAATTCCCAATTTGGATCTTCATGTAATGGTTCAAAGGCTGAGATAAAGAATATACATGCTTCAACTCCTAGACCTACAATAAGCATAAATGATGCTCCTGGCCAGTGCATAATTTTAAAAAGAGCTCCAATAATAACGACACCACCACCGATACCGTATACTTTCCCCATCATACTTTTCCACGCTTTACTTCCTGGTTTCATAATTTTCCTTGTTTTTTGGTTTGTACTATTTTATTTATTTGGTTATAATTTACTTTTTTATCTTAACTCAATGTCTGATTTGATTTCTTCACCACCCTCTGCAGAGAAGTCAGAACCACCACGACCAATATGAGTTTGTACACATCTAAATCCTAAATATGATTTAGTTGTATCTTGGTATTCATAAGTTCTTGAACCCGTTTGTAGGTAATATCCTATATCTTTCCAAGATCCTCCACGAATAACTTTTCTTTTTAACACTGGCGGATCCCAATCCATTGCATAATATCTATAGTCAGAATTTAAATCATGTGAAAATTCATATACTGACTCATCAAATGCAGTTTCAGTCCACTCCGCAACATTACCAGACATACAATATAAACCATATCCGTTTGGATTGTATGAATACGCTTTTACAGGATAAAAACCACCATCATCAAAATATCTTCCTCTCATTGGTTTAAAATTCCCTAACATACAACCAGCAGAATTTCTGATATAAGGTCCACCCCAAGGGTATGGTGATTGTTTTAATCCACCTCTAGATGCATACTCCCATTCTCCTTCATTAGGTAATCTAAAATCTTGTACCCATAACATATTTTGTGCAGACAACCAGTTGTTTAATTTTTGAGTTCTCCAGATACAGAATGCTCTAGCTTGTTTCCAAGTTACACCAACTACAGGATAATTATCATAAGCAGGATGCCAGAAATACATATTTACCATTGGATCATTAAATGAATATGTAAAATCTCTAGCCCAACACAATGTATCCGGGTATACATTAATCTCTTCTTCAATAATAAAACGACCTCTACTTTCGTGACCTCTAATCGCATTATTTTCACCTTTCTTATTGAAATACCCCATATCTAAATCTTGACCATTAGGATCTCCAGTAAAATCATGTGTTCCTGAATTTAAATCTCTATGTTGTGGCGTTCTACCTTGATTTGTTTTTTCAGCATCAGTAGAAGCAATTCCACCTTCTTGAGTTGGTTGGAAACCATTTCTGATAATCTCAACACTTCCTCTTTTAGCAGCTTCTTGTACATCAATCCAGTAATACTTGAAGTTTAATTTACGAACATCAATTTCTTTACGTTTATACCATCTATCTTCAGCACCTAAGTACATATCTTGAACTAATTGGTAAGCCAATTCTTGAGACACACCTTTATGATCCCAAGATAATGGGAAATTGCCTCTCAACTCTAAATAATCAGGAGAATCTTCCATTGTCATTTCCCAATCCTTCCATTGTGTATTAGCTTCATCATAATAGATATCTCCATGCTTTAACATATCTCCAATGATTTCATTAGCATCTTCCTCATCTTCAATTGGTCTCACAACTTCATGCTCACCATATTCGATTGCATCATAATTAGAAATACCCTCATAGATTTTTTCTAACATAATTGAATCTTTTACCCAATATACAAATTCACGATATTCGTTATTTGTAATTTCGGTATTATCCATGTATAAAGCAAAGACTGAAACAACCTTTGATCTTGACTGATGTAAGAACGGTACGTCCTCATCACTTTGCCCCATAGTATAAGACCCAGCAGGAATGTACACCATTCCATAAGGGATAGAAGGGAAATACACCTTTCTTCCATTAACACCAGTCATGTGCCCCGTTCCGGTTTCACATCCTACTAGCATTATTGCTATAATAAATATTCCAAAAATTTTCTTCATGCTACCAATTTTTTTAAATTAAACCAATTCGGTTTCGACTATCAAGGTTAAGGGTTTGGTTTTATATTAACGGTTTTATTTTGTAATGGTTACAGTTTATTACAAAATTATTGTAAAATAAACACATTTCCATATCTATGTACTGGTGGAGCCGGGGCAAACACACAGTAATTTACTACTAACTCATGTGAACCAAAACCATATTCATTTAACGGTCCAGTCATTATATCATACGAATATCCAAATTTTAATACATCTGGTGCTGATTTACTACCTACTTTACCTAGCATACCACTATCATCACCTCCATTAACTCTACTAGCGTTACTATAAAATTTCATCTGCAACCCAAGCTGAATAGCAATAGCGTCAGTATGTCTATATGTTAATCCAGCATAGAACCCTCTATTATTATTACTTCCTTGCATCCATTGATTCATCATAATGTTAAAATCTAAAATTCCTGCTACTGCATCCGTCTTATATAAGATAGAAGGCGTAACTTTCATTCCTGCAGGTAAAAAATAAGCAAAATCAGCTTTATTTGTAATATGGTATCCACCCATTAAATAATAATGTCTCGCTTTTGTAAAATTAACATTTGCTAATGTTGGTTGTGTCAAATGAGTTGCAGAAATACCAACATAATAATCTTCCGCTTTCCAATGTAAACCAAAATTAACATCTAAACCTGTTCCTGAAGCACCAGTTGGTAAAGTTGGATCTAATTGAGAATCAGTACCAGTAGTTGGTCCATTCCATTTTGGATCAAATCCAATATTTTCAATACCTAAACCAAGACCAGCACTTAAATGTCCTTTATTCGGTACATATAAATGAAACGAATAGTTTAATGTAATTTCTTTTTCAACCCCTAATCCGATCACATCATTCATAAATGAAATTCCAATTCCACTATTAATTTGAGGCAAACTACCTTGCACATTAACTAACATAGTATTTGGCGCATTCTCAACTTTATCCCATTGACCACGGTAAATTGCAGTTGCACAATACCCTTCAAAACCTGTTGTTGCAGGATTAAATGACATGTTGTCAAACATATAGTTTGTTAACTGCTTATCACTCTGAGCGACAGACATATTAACTGCTATAAAACTTAATGTAATTAGTACTATTTTCTTCATAAAAGTAGTTTTATTCTATAAAATTCGGGCATGGATCAAATCCATTAAGTCGCTAAATTAACCTTTTTTTTCGTAATTCTAACGTTTTTTTCAAATTATAATTTGATTATTTCAATTCACCCCTTATAAATGTTTAGACTAAAATTATGTTTTATTAACATAAAAGTAATGAAAACATTTTTTTCCACTACTAAAAGCTTTTAACCCAAACACCCCACTTATTACAATTTAGTTTTTGATTGTTTCTTGATTCTATCTATCATAAACCTTTGCAACAACCTAGACTCTTTTTCATCAAGTTTTCTTCCAAACGTCACTTCTTTTGCTCTGTGGTCAAAAACAAGACTAGCAGTTCCTTTTCTCCAAAAAGCATTTTCATAATCAAACCCAAAAGATAATTTCTCATGTTGAACCAATCCAAATCCTTTTATATTTTCAAAAAAATAGCTATTCGATTTACCATAAGATACAATCGAATTTTTTAAAATTACCGAATCTTTTGAAATTTTAATCAACTCTTTTCCTAAAGTCAACCACAGTAATCCTTTTACCACTTTATATTCGAAATAGATCCAAAAGCCAACAAAAACACCTAAGTATATTTTTTGATTCCTTAAAATTTCTCCTGGCTCACCTTCCAACCCCGTATTATCGATTTGCTCAAGTCCTCCACCTATTAATAGGTAAATCATGTAAAAACCAACAATAGAAAACGCAATCACCCACGCAAAAAGAATAGCTTCTTTCCATCTCGTTCTTTTAGGATAAACAATAATACTTGTATAGTCTTTCTCTATAAACGTGCTAATTCTTTCTCCTATCATTTTTTCCATAGTACAAATTTAAAAAATAAAAATACCTTTCGGATACTTTACTCGTAAATAAGCGTTTTAGATTCTTTTAAATCCCCATAAGTGTATAAAGAGTCAAATTTCATCAATTTACCCCCTACTTACCTTTGAACCTCAGTTCGACATAAGGAAAAAGAATTAAAGCCATATAATAGACTAATAATGTCCTAGTTATAAATATTACCTCTCTATTAATTCATCTGTTATAGATGAAAAATCAAAACTATTCGAATAAAAAGTAAAATATACAGCGATTTTCAGCCAAATATTAATCAAGCTATCGAGATAGCTCTCTCAATATTGAACCAAAACT
>Ga0256824_10001119_pt1 | contig 10388 bp, 8 predicted proteins | sample CV67metaG_FD_191570 | JGI IMG/M metagenome (GOLD analysis project Ga0256824, IMG submission 191570) | Hydrothermal vent microbial communities from East Pacific Rise, Pacific Ocean - CV67 | ecosystem: Environmental > Aquatic > Marine > Hydrothermal vents | place: Pacific Ocean: East Pacific Rise...
GAAAAGACTAAAGTAAATCTATTGAGTGTAGAGAACCTAATAATATTTCCAATTAGATAAGTTTTAAGAAGAGCCTTATGCCATCCAAATCGAATATTTTTATAGTTGGTAATAAGATATTTAAAGACTGTAAATGCGATAATTGCAGCAGCGATTACATAGAGTCCATAGTTGTTAAAAAGATGCTCTAGGAAGAGTAATATTTGGGTAGGAAGAGGTAAGTCAACATGGAGTTTTTCAAACATTGTTTTAAACTTTGGTACAACAAATGAGATAAGTACAGTAAAGGCGACACCCATAGCAATCATAACATTTCTAGGGTATGCCATAGCTTTTTTAAATTTAACGAAATTGGCACGAATCTCTTCAAGCATATCAGCAAGAGCATATAAAGATTCATCTAGGTTACCAGTTTTTTCTCCAAGTTGAACCATTGCAATTGTAAGGTTCCCTAATTCAAAACGAAAGTTTTCCATTGATGCTGAGAGTGCATGACCTGCATTTATATCATCTGCTAACTTACCAAACACTGTTTTTAAAGCTTCATCTTGAGTAGAATCTGCAATCTCATGTAAGGAGTCATGTATAGAAATACCAGCATTAACCATTACAGCCAACTGTCTTACTGCTGCAATCAATGCATCAGGTTTAATCTTTTTCTTGCGAACATTCTTTAAAAGGTCATTTTTAAATCTTTTGAATTGTGCATCAACTGGCTCTTGTGCTTCAGTAACTTTAATAATAATACCAGAGAACTTGAGCTTTGCATAGTCATTGGCCTCTTTTCTATCTTTAGCATAAAGACCAGTTTCTACTTTTTGTCCCTTTGTTAATACTGTTGCTATATAGTACTTCATCCTTTTGCCACCTTTAAAACTTCTTGTAAACTAGTAACACCATCTATAGCTTTTTGAATACCATTTTCAAAAATACCGATAAATCCATCTTTGTGAGCCTGTTCAATAAGGGCTTCTTTAGATGCTGCCTTTGCTATAAGTGAGGAGAGATCTTCTGAAATATTTAAGACTTCACAAATCATTTCTCTTCCCATATACCCAGTATCTCCACATTCTCTACATCCAGCACCTGTGTAAAACTTTGTTCCTTCTGGAATAAACTCTTTTAAATCTTCAAGTGTTGAAACAGGAATATGTTCTTGAGTTTTACATTTCACACATATTTTTCTAATAAGTCTCTGTGCTTGAATAGCTACAAGTGCACCACTAATAAGATAGTGTTCAATCCCCATATCAACCATACGGGGGATTGCACTGATTGAGTCATTTGTGTGCAGTGTTGAGATAACTAAGTGACCAGTAAGGGCAGCTTTAATAGCTATTTCAAGTGTCTCTTGGTCACGAATTTCACCAATCATGATTTTATCAGGATCTTGTCTTAAAATTGAACGAAGTGCATCTGCGAAGCTAAGTCCAACTTTTGGATTCACTTGAACTTGTTGAATAAGATTCATTCTATACTCAACAGGGTCTTCAACTGTAATGACCTTGTCTTCTATATTTCTAAGTTCATTAAGTGCACCATAGAGCGTTGTTGTTTTACCAGAACCGGTAGGTCCAGTAACAAGAATAATACCATAAGGTGCTTCTAAGCCTTTGAGTAGTTTTTGATAGCTTACTGAGTCCATACCTGCATCTTCAAGTTTAACAAGGGCTTTTTGCTTATCTAAAACACGCATAACAATAGACTCACCATAGAGAATAGGAAGTGTAGATATACGGAAATCATACTCCCTATCTCCAACTAGTGTAGAAAAACGACCATCTTGTGGTTTTCTTTTTTCTGCGATATCAAGGTTGGCTAAGAGTTTTAGTCTAGATGCGAGTGGAGGGTAGATGGATTTTTCAAAAATGAATATTTCTGAAAGTTTACCATCAATACGACCACGTACTACACAGTTCTTTTCAGTTGGCTCAACATGAACATCACTCGCTCTACCATTAATACATGCTTTGAGTATAACATCAATAAGAAGTAAAATAGAGGAAGCTTCTTGCTGCTCTTCAATAGAGTTAATAGAGTTAAGTTCATCATTTACTTTTTTAACTAAATCTTTGACACTATCTTTGAGTTCAACTTTAAATGTGTAAGAGCTTATCTGTTTTTTTGTAGCTAGAGCAACTTTTAAGATTTTTCTTGGAAATAGTCTTTGAATGGCTTCTTGAGCATCAATATTCAAAGGGTCACTAAACGTAACAGTTACACTCATATCATCTTCTGAAATAGGGAGTGCTTTATGTTTTTTTAGTTGATTTAATGGAACTCTACTAACTAGTTGATAGTCCATATCAATAGAGTCTAAGTCAATAAATTGTAGCTGTAGCTCTTCTGCAAGTTTGACTAAAACATCTTTTTCATCTATGTAATCATAGTTATCTATAATGGCTAGTGCATATTCTCCATCACGAATCTGTTGAACTATAAATCTAATAAGTCTTTCAAGAGTCATAAAACCAGATAAAGTAATATCTCTAAGTATTAAGTTTGGATGGATTCCTTTTGTTAGAAGTCTGTCGACTTGTGACTTCATTATCGAACCATTAGCAAGTAAATCTGTTGTTATTCTATCCACAATTATTCCTACCAGTATACATGACGTTTAATGGTTATTGTATCATAATACTCCTCAATAACCATCTTACTAAGATTTCCCTCTTTAACAAGGTATAGCTTATATTTTAATTTTGCATTTTTTGGATCTTCAAAAAGATAAAATGCTCTTTGTGCATGTACTCCAATCTGTGTATATAGCTCAAATACACGTGAAAGTACATAATCTGTAGTTGGCAAATCAAGTTGAGATAAATCATAATTATCAACAAGTGCATGATAGAGAAGCTTTTTCTGCATTAATATAACTGAAAAGTAAGCAGAGTTAGCACGAGCCTCTTTAGAAAATTTCAACATAGCAACTGGAATGGCTAATCTATCAATATAATCAGAATTAAGACATGAAAAAGCATATAAAGAGATAAACTCCTCATCTTTTTTATATCTATTGAAATTATCAAAACCTATTGTACATACCTCTTCATATTTAGAATTTTGGTATAGATTAAACATGTTTTGTTTCATATCACCATATAAGTTAAGTGTTATAAATAGTACTAATATTAATCTCATTTGAATTTCCCTGATAAAATCTCATCAAGCAGCATATTCGCTCGATTAGAATTTGATTGACTTATATATTTCTTTAGTGTTTTAACCGCTAAATCTTTCTCTTTGAGTTTTACAAGTGACTTTGCAAATACGATCCAACTCGCTTCAATATCGCTATTTATCTCATTTGTAATAAGTGCATAGTTATATGACTTATGATAGTCACCAAGTTCATAATATTTTTTTGCAATAAATAGGCTAAGTGCAGGGTTGTTATTCTTATTAAACCTAGAAATGACTTGAGTAATATCATCATGAGTATTTTGTCTTTTTATACTGATAGAACTCTTTTGCTCTTTTATCTTTTCAGGTGCAGGGTCTGCTTGAATAATCTCTTGTTTTTTTGGTTTATTTGGAATTTGAGGAGTTTTTACAGCTGTAGGTTTAGGCGTTTGATTAGTCGGATATGTTCTTCTATGACTTTCATAGTTTGAGAGTGTATTACCCTGCATTTTTTTCATAAAATCTAAAGAGGGTGCAATAGTCATTTTAGAGTTTAGAGTGTTGGTGTTATTTTGACTTTGTTTTTTTTCTGTAGTACTTTCTATTTGAATAGGGTGGTTTACAATATTGCTGTTACTCTTAGTAAACAGTGGAGCTAGAGTCTCTGGACTCTTTTTTTTAGCTGCAACTTCTGTATCTATTTTAGAAGATACTTTTTGTAGATGATTAGTATTAATAGCTTCATGTTCTTCTTTATTTAGAAGTAGTAAAGCAATAGATATAATTAATAGAGTACTCGCTGTAATTATTGCATGTGGAATGTATGACTTTATTTTGTATCTAAGCCATTTTTGCTCTAGTTCATTAATATTAAGCATGAATTAGTCCTGTATGAATAGCAGCCATTTCAATAAGTTTATTTGAAACTTGGTTTGTGTTGAGACTCGCAAGCATTTGATTTTCTTGATATATTATATAGAGATCAAAAAGTGTATAGAGTAATTTATTAGTATCTCTATAGTTTCCATTTGTAAGTTTATGAATCAAGGCAACTGATTTATTATTAAACATATTTGCACTATCAAAGCAGTTTGCTTTCATGAGTTTTTTTTGTATATATATTTTTAGTTCTGCACTAGATGCATTTTCTAACTCAATACTCTCCCAAATTCGTGTTTGAAAATGCTCTTTTGCTATTAGATCTTCTTTCTCAGTTTTATGAAGTGTAATAACAAACTTTACACTCCTTGTATCGGAAAGTAATCGTATCTTTTCCATAAGTTCGTTAGAGTAGAGTTGTGCTTCATCCAAGAGAATAACAGGAACAGAATTTAGGTTAGAGTTGTCAGCAATTTTCATAAACTGAGTAAAGTTTAGTTCTCCCTTATAGTTAACAGAGAATATATCTTGGGCTAAGGTTTTAAAAAACTCACTCTCATCTAGTATGGGAGTCTTGTATATATAAACATCTTGAGTTGAGGAGAGATCATGGTAGAGTTTTGTAAGAAACATACTTTTACCAGTTCCTGGTCTACCATAAAGTAAAACCATTTTAAGTGGTTTTTTGATTGAGTCTTTTAGTGATTGATAGATCGTAGAAACACGATCTAACTGTATGTAATCTTTAGCATGTACAGTATCTAAAAAAACATCTTTAGAATTTTCAAAGATACTTGAGTTCATATTTCATATTAACCTTACTGTTTATTTGGCAATTTTAATTGCTTCTGAGTCTACTTTTGGACGATTGATATCGGCTAACTTATCAACACCATCAGCCATTGAAATAGATTTTTCATTTGTTAAAACACCATTAACTAGACCTTCGTAACCTAAGTCAGATAAAGAGACTGAATTTTTTTCTCTATGAATAATATGTGGTTCAATAATGATTACTAACTCTTCAACCGTTTTAACATTTTCTTCATACTTAAATAGATAACTTATTATAGGTATATCACCTAAAATAGGAACCTTGTTTGCTTTTTGAGTATTTTTAGTGTTAATTAAACCACCAAGAACTACACGATTCCCATCTTTTACTGTAACTACAGAAGAGAGTTGACGACGCTGGAGATCTGGTGGCATTACTCTTTCTGTATTGTTCTCTTGAGATATATCTCTTGTTGTCTCAGATAAAGAAGGATTTACAATAAGCGTAATAGTATTATCTTGTCCAATTTGGGGTGTAATTGAGAGTAGTACACCTGCAAAAACTGATTTAATATTTTCATTTGCACTTTGTGCTCCACTTGTACCACCAGCAAGTGTCTCAGTACTTGTAAGTTTGTAGAAATATTCTGTTCCTGCTGTTATCAGAGCTGGTTGATTATTTAGTGTTAAAACCTTAGGGTTAGAGATAGCACTTACATCACCCTGTGTCTGTAAAAATTTTACAACTTCATTGAGTGTCCCACCGGCCTTGACACTTACTATACTTGCGGCACTGCTCATTCCAGATGCTACCATCTCTGTAATGTTAACCGCTTTATCAGAAGATTCCCATTTCTTTGTATTTTTATTTGAGATATGATTAACAGCCAACTCAACATTTTGGAGAGCATATAGTTGTTCCCAGTCAATACCAGTTGTTTTAGCATTAGACATAGTAACAGCGAGTAGTTGTACATCTATAAGTACTTGCAGTTGAACTTTATCTTGAAGCCTTTTAAGATATTTACCAAAACGATGCATCTGTTTATTTGTAGCAGTTACTGTAACTAAACCAGCATTTTTGTTAATAATTGGCTTTGGAGCTTCGTAGGTATCTTGAGGCCTATTGATTATTGTTTGAAATTCTAAGTCTAACTCTTCCCAAAATTTTACTTCATCGCTAGTCTCTATCTTAACTCCTGAATTTGCACTTGATTTACCTCCAGCTGCTCCAGCTGCTCCAGCTGCTCCAGCTGCTCCAGCTGCTCCAGCTTGTGATATTCCACCAGACTGTAAATCTGTTTCAGAGCTTAGTGTAATATCTGTACTACCACTCCCTTTTCTTTGTGAAAGTATATAGTCAATACTGAAAATTTTTGTTGTCAGGTAAGATATTTTTAGTAAATTATTTTCCAGTGTATATGAGAGGTTATTTTCATTAAGAACTATGGATAGAACTTCATCAATAGTAAGATTATTTAAATGTGTTTTATTCATTGTTGTATTGAGAGATTTTTCTGCATAAGGATCTGTAATAATAATACTAAATTCACACTCATCACTCAGTTGATCCACAAAATCTATGATTTTGGTTCCCTTTGTTGAGCTAATGCTAAATAGTTCATAAGAACAGTCAGCCATAGCGTTACCTGAGAGCATGAGCGCTAAGAATGCCGAGTATATCGATTTGTTGATAAGTTTCATAATTATGTACCTACTTATTTTTAAAATTTAAATTTTTGTTAATACTCTGTGTTGAAAGTATTAATTTCTTATTTTTTTTAGTTAATAATATTGATTTTTTATTAACTTCTGATAGTGTGTATCCACTAACTGTTTCACCCTTTTTATACCAGTGTCCATTTATGAGAGCTGATCTGTTCATAACAGCTCTCAAAGAGAGTTTTTTTGATTTCTTTGGTTTTGTTATTGAAACAGTTGTATTTGAGGAGCTAATCTTATTTAAAGAAGGTGCTGTTTTCCTCACAATTTTTATATCTTTTTTGTATTTACTTAAAAATATGAACGGATCTTTCATTGATGCAATAGAAGACTTTTTAAGACCACTTCTTGAAGGTTTAATTGCCTCTATTTGTTCATCGACCCATGCAAGTTCATTAGCATTTATATTGACACTAAAAAATAAGATACTTAGAATAATAAAGTTTTTCATTAGTATGTAATCCCCCAAACAGATAGATTCAAGTCAGAGTTTAATTTATCTTTGGCTTGAATATTTAAATCATGAATATCTACAACTAAGTCACTCTGCTCAAGTGAGTTGATAAACTTTAATGTATTTTTATAGCTACCAACAGACTTAATAGATATATCAAGTATGTGCCCAAATGAACTACTATCTTTTGCAAAATTATTTGTAAATTTTAATATTTTTACATTATACTTTTTTGCATTTTTAGAAATAGAGTAAAGGTAAGCTCCCCAAGCATTTTCGTCATAAATAAGTGAAGAGATTGTTTCAATCTTATTTTTAATATAGTCATTATTATCTTTATGAATTAAAACTTCTGCATTAGTACGTTTAATATCTGCTTCGAGTTGAACTATTTTACTTTCTGGGTTCATTTTAAGGTAAAGGTCATCACTCATTATTTTATTTTCTAAAGATGTGATTTGAGTCTGCTTTTGTTCAAAATGCTCAAATGAACTATCCCAAAAGAGAAGATAAGCAAAGGCAAAGATTAATCCAAAAATCATTATATAAGTCATATATATGTCTTTTTGTGTTTTATCCTTAAAGGCACTATCAATTTGATGTAAATAATCTTCAATATTTATTTTCATAATATTTCCACCTTTAACTCACTAAAATACTTTTTGTCATCTTCTTCATAAAAAATTTCTGTAAGAGAAAAGGCAAATTTTCCTTCATATGTTTTTGTAAGATACTCAACAAGTTGAGTTATTCTTTTATCCTTAGAAGAGACTAAATTAAAAATAAAGCTTTTTGATTTTTCATCTTCGGCATATGAAAGCCATTCCATTCTCACATTAAAACGATTTAAATCTTTTGAAAGTTTAGCAAGAATTTTAGCTTTCATAGGATAGTTGACTTTAACATCATGTATTTTAACAAGTGTATTTTTTTTGTCTGTATACTCTTGTTTTTCTTGTTTTAAGAGAGTAACTGCTTTGGATTTGTCAGCTTCTCTATTATTGATTGTAGCTTCTCTTGTAATCTTTATATTATGTAGTTCTATATACTGTTCTTGAAGAAGATTTTGTTGGAGAGATTGAGCATATGTTAAGACCCAGTAAGTGATAGGGTAGGCAAATGCAATAGCAAATGATGCTGCCACTAAGATAAGTATCTTACCACTCTCTCGTTTTGTAAATTTTGGTGGACGATGATAAACAGTGAAGTTGTTAGTATATTTTTCATCATCAGTGAGTGTTGTATAGACATGCATAAGAGCATGCATTTGATCAATATATATATCATTACTTTCAAAACCGTAGTCAAAGTCAAATTCACTTGCTTTAATATTGAGCTCAACCTCAAGCATCTCATTGAGTTTTGTAACTGTTTGAATCTGAGAACCAATGTATATCTGCTCAATCTTCTCTAATTCAAAAGCACGTTTTACATAAGTTAAAATATCATTTATGTTTGCAAAAAGCTCTTTATAGAGTTTAATAATAAACTCTTTGTACTCACTTGTAGTATCTTTAAGGCTCTCTTTTGAAATGAAGTGAATAAACTCTTTATATTGAACTTGCTCACCATAGAGTTCACAGAATCTCTCATGCATCTGTAAAAAAGAGTATTTTATAGATTTTGTATAGACAAACTCTTTTTCATTATATACAGTAAGAAAAGCATCATTTTCTTGAAAATATATGTAACAATGAACACCACTATTTGTTACTATCTCTTTAGTGTAAAGTGATTTGATAAGCAGAGGAGATGGAATAATAACATCTATATATTTTATCTTTTCAACAACATTAGCATATGTTTCAAGTACAGTTAGGGGGTCAACAATGAAAATATGAAAATATCTATTTTCATCATCTAAGTTATTAAAAGTCTCTATGTACTGAATTTGATACTCAACAGCTTGGTCAAGTGCTAACTCATCATATGCTTTATTGCTTATAGCATCTTGTAAATCTTCTTCAGGAATATTTTTACTTATTTCAATTTGAGAATTAATAAAGCTCTGTGTATTTAAATATGAGATTGCAAACTGTTCTTTAGCAAACTCTGGCGATGAAACCTCATTTAAAAAACTAGATATACCACTTAGGTAAGTATCTTTATATGGATTAACTGAAATTACACTCGAAAAAGAGTGTTGCGATTCTTTACTCATTTAATATAATCCTATTTAAAATGAACCATTGACATGGAACAAAATTCATCATTTTGATAAAATTCAACTCTGAAAGTCTTATTTAAATTATCAACTGAAAACTTATTGTTAAAGTCTCTAAGGCTAATCTTGAGATTACTCTCTTCGACAATTCCTTTTTTATGATAACCAATAACATTTACACGTAAATTTTTATCTTTTAGTACCTTAAAATCGTCATTTACATAAAAAGCTGAAGCTTTTTGAATAAAAGTTGCCTTCCCGTCTATAAGCAAAGCTAATTTGCTAGGACAGTTATCAGACATTTTAAAGTATTGAGGCCTTAATGTTGTCACATGTTTGTTACCAATATAGACAACATAATTACCATTTGACTTTTTAACTCTACCTAAAGGATGAGTGAATATAAAGTCATTACTCCTTGATTTTAGCGGAATGTAGCTTAAAGATTTTTTTATATCACGAAAATCTAACAAAATATTGTTGTTTATCTTCAAAGTCCCGTAATCTTGCAGTATATATGCTATATCTTTTTGAGTAAAGTTAAAATTTCTTATATAAGTAATACCCATTATTTTCATAAATTCTTCGATTGCAAGAAGTTGATAAAAGACTTTTTGAGATAATGTTGATAGGTTTTTACTACTTTCTAATGCAAAAGCAGGCTTGTTATTTGTAACTGCATAGTACGTAAGTGATAACTGCATAGCTTCATCTTCAAATTTTGTGTTAGTGTTTTTAACTGCAAAACTATGATGTTCTTGTAGAAGTTTTTTATTTAGATTTTTTCTTACTGAGGATGCTATTTCATTAAGGTTTCCAAATTCTTGATCTTCTTTTAACTTACATTGATCTATAACACAGGTCTGCCCCCAAGCATTAGGATTAAAAACAGTACTTTGATATTTTTTTCTATAAAATCCATGTCCATCATGAAGATTAAGAATGAGAGAGACATTCTTTTCTAAGATTATTTTTTTAATCTCTTTAATGATTTTTGTATCTTTATCATTCTTCTTTATCGATGAAAACTTACGATTCATATCACCATTTATACCGCGTTTGTTAGCTATAACACTATCTCGATTCAAATTAGGAACAATCCATAAGTTTTTAGATGTGATTTTGTAGTGAGTAGCTAAAATAGATGCAGCAAAGTACCCACCAGGCTCATCACCATGTATACCACCTATAACAAGAAGAGTGGTGTTAGAGTCAGGGTTCTCTTTTTTTATAAGATTTATCTCAGCATATAGGAGTTCAAAGAGTATAACA
>Ga0256824_10001120_pt1 | contig 10388 bp, 9 predicted proteins | sample CV67metaG_FD_191570 | JGI IMG/M metagenome (GOLD analysis project Ga0256824, IMG submission 191570) | Hydrothermal vent microbial communities from East Pacific Rise, Pacific Ocean - CV67 | ecosystem: Environmental > Aquatic > Marine > Hydrothermal vents | place: Pacific Ocean: East Pacific Rise...
AAAGACACAGTCGGTTGGCGTACCGTCGTCTAGTTTATAAAAGTTGGGTTCCAGTTCTACAAATCGCAAGGGTTTTGTAAGTGTCAAAGAGTGACCACAAGCAGACTTTTCAAGGGTAGGGGCTACCGTGATAACCTCGGCTAAAGGTTTAAGGGCTTCAATAAGTGCCAAAAGCGCAGGAGAGTCGAAACCGTCATCATTTGTTATTAGTATTTTTTTCATGGTTGTATGGTATAATATACACAATTAAAAAAGAATAAATATAAGGGAAATAACGTGCAAAAAGAACCAATGTTAAAAGTAACGTACGATAAATTGTCAACAGAGCTAGAACAACTTAAAACTGTAGAGAGAGGTGTTATAGCAAAAATAATTGATACAGCCAGAGAGTTGGGAGACTTAAAAGAGAATGCTGAGTATCATGCTGCTAAAGACAAACAGGGGCTTATGGAAGCTCGTATTTTAGATTTGACTGACTTGGTAGGAAGGGCTCAGGTTATAGACCCTGAAAAACTTCCCCATAAACGTGTGAGTTTTGGCTCTACCATTGAACTTATAGACCAAGAAGATGACGCTGAAGTTACTTATACCTTGGTTGGTTCTCAAGAGTCAAACCCTGATAAAGGTCTTATCTCTATAGGTTCTCCTATGGCAAGAGTATTGCTTGGAAAAGAGGAGGGGGATGAGGTTTCTATATCACTTCCTTCTGGGAAAAAATCATTTGATGTTGAGTCGGTTTCCTATGTTGAGATAGAACTATAATGATAAAGGTAGGTGTAGTTGGAGCCAGTGGTTATACAGGTCTTGAATTAGTAAAAATGTTGTTAACTCATCCAGAGTTTGTTTTAAAATATTTGGCAACAACAACGGGTGATACGGTTATAGAAGCTATTCATCCATCGCTTCAAGATGTTATAACCTATCCTGTAGAAAAAGCTTCAGTTGAAGATGTTATAGAAAACTGTGAGTTGGTCTTTTTGGCTCTTCCACATAAAGCTTCTATGGGTTTTGCAAAAGATTTAATAGAGAAAGGTGTGAAGGTTGTTGACCTCTCTGCTGATTATCGTTTAGAGTTGGATACCTATGAAAAGATTTACTGTGCTCATGAAGATAAAGAGCATTTAGATGAGTCAGTTTATGCCCTTATAGAGTACTATCGTGAAGATTTAAAAAAGGCAAGACTGGTAGCAGGTCCTGGGTGTTACCCAACGGCTACGTTACTTGGTATATTGCCTTTTATTCCTTACCTAGATACTTCGGCACCTCTTTTTGTAGATGCAAAGTCGGGTGTGAGTGGAGCAGGGAAGAAGCTTTCAGAAACTTCACATTTTGTTACTATAAATGACAATATTTTTGCGTATAGTCCGTTTAGACATCGTCATGGTCCTGAGATAGCAGAGAAGATAGAAAAAGTGCATGGAGTAAAAATGAATGTCAATTTTGTTCCACATCTTATTCCTGCTACACGTGGTGAGTTGGTGTCCGTTTATGCAACATTAAAAGAAGATATTGACCCACTAGAAGTACTTAAAAAGCATTATGAAAATGATATGTTTATTCGTATTCGTGAAAACCCTGTCAATATAAAAAGTACAGCAGGGACACATTTTTGTGATATTTTTGCTGTTAAAAATGGAAATGCACTCTTTGTAAATGCAGCGATAGACAACCTTTTACGTGGAGCATCATCTCAAGCCTTAGTAGCTGCAAATTTAATGTGTGGTTTACCCGAAGGAATGGGAATTCCTACGATAGCTTATGTACCGTAGGGCTTAGCTTACTGTTTTATTGCTCCTGCATCAGGCAGTTTAATAATAAAGGTTGTTTTGTTATTCATAATACTAACAGCCTCAATGGTTCCTTTAACTTTTTCAATAAGATTTTTTGTCATATAGAGTCCAAGACCTGTCCCTTTACTTTTATGTTTTGTCGTAAAGTAAGGTTCAAAAATATTTTTTAGAATAGGTTTTGAAATACCACCTGCATTATCTCTTACTGCAATAATAAGTTCATCTTTTTCATGATAAACACGAATATAGATTAATCCATCTATTATTTCCCTCTCTTCAAAAGCATCACGTGCATTATTGATAAGGTTCATAATGACATGTTTAAAGTCATTCTCATAACCCTTATATTTGATATCGTCTGGGCAATCTAACTCTATTTTAATATTTGACTTGACCAGTGTTTCTTTAATAAGTAAAATAGTGGATTGAATAGTTTTGCGTATATTAAATGTTTGTGCCATATCTGAATGATCTACAAAACATCTAAAATCTTCAATTGTTTCAGAGAGGAACTGTACAGAATTATTTACTTTTTTTGCCAACTCTTCTAGATTGATTTCATCACTTCGTCCCATTTTTGCTTTTATAAGGGTATCATTCATTATCCAAGAAACAGTGTTGAGTGGTTGTCTCCATTGATGAGCAATATTTTCAAGTATCTCACCCATAGAAGCCAGTCTTGACTGTTGGTTCATAATGGCATTTTGTCGTTTCTCTTTACGGACAGCATTATCAATTTTTATTTGAAGTTCTTGGTTAAGTGTCTCCAACTGTTTGGTACGTTGGTTAACCATGTTTTCTAGGTTTTCGGTAAGTATATTTAGTTCACTGGCAGTTTTATGCATAATGGAGTAGAGGTTTTTGTTGGCAATTTCAAAAGGTGTAATACTTTTACTTTTACTCTCCTTTAGTGGAATATAAGAGCTACTTGACTCTGAAATGGCAGCCATAATAAAAGTATGGTTATGATACGTATTTGGTTGATTTTCGGTATTGTAATACTCTTGTGCCGTACTGTATCCAAAGATATTATTGGAGTTTTTTATATTTGAAATATAGTGAATAATTGGAATTCTAAAACCATACTCGTAAGATATACAAGAGCCTATCCATAATGCTTGTGCAGGTGTTTTAGATAGAAAATCATAAATCTCTTGAGTCCTATTCATCATGGCATTGTAGTTTCCAATAGATAATTGAACAACATCTCCTTCCTTAAAATCTTTGATTGTTTTTAGACTTTGGTTTTCATGGTTGATACTTAGAATATGAGCCGTATGAGAGAGATTGTTTTTTGTAATATAAAGAGGTACTTGTAAGAGTACAGAGGTATCTTTTTCAATATTTGGAAAATATTTTGTATAGATATCAAGTGCTGGATTATGGTCAATGGTTAATATAGTACTTTTATCAACTTTTGTAATTTTTTTCTTTTTTGAGATAGGTTTCCAGTCAAATGCTTGAAAAAGTTCAACATTAAGATTTGATCCATGCATAAAAATAAGTATGATAGCTTTATCATAGATGGTGTCTTTATAAAAAATAAAAGCATTTTCAGAGTTTGGATTTTTATTGGTAGCTCCACCACCAAAAATTTTTAATTGTCCAAAAGCGTTACCTAAACTATTGATATAGTTAGATGTATTGGATCTATTATAACTTGAAAGAATCTGTAAAGCTTGTGTATCAGGTTGAAGATACTTCTCTATAAGTGTGATATTGGGTTCTTGGGGTTTTCCCTTAGTATAATTTTTTTCTAAGTCTAAGATTAGAGTAGAAATTTTACTGGTTTGAAACTCAATAATAGAGATAATAGGTTGAGGATTAATATCTGTAATGGTATGATTTACAAATGATGTAAAACTTTGCATCCCTACAACAGTAGAAGATGGGAAAATGATTTGAAGTCTTTTTAATAGATTTTTTAATTTTTCTTTATCATTATTGGGATAATTAATTTCTATTAATAATTTATCACTGTTATAGAGTTTGTTTTCTTTAATCCATGCTAATAATTTTTCATCATGGTAGTAGTAGTGTACAAGTTGTCTCATTAATATCTCTCCATTCTTTTGTTATTTAAATATTTTAGAACCGATACGTACAAGATTAGAACCACATTTTATAGCCAGTTCATAATCATTACTCATTCCCATAGAACAAATAGTTGCATTATCTTTATCTAATTTTTGATAGATTGCATGTGTTCGTTCAAAACTTTTTTGAATCTCTTTTTCATTCTCTACATGAGCTCCAATACTCATGACACCTTTTAGTTTTAGTTGAGGACAGCTCTCTTTAATTTGTTGGTAGATATCAAAAGCTTCATCCGTAGTAACCCCTGATTTACTCTCTTCATTTGCAGAATTTATTTGAAGTAAACAACGCATAGTTTTATCTTTTTCTAGTAATTTTTTGTTGAGTGCTTCTGCTAACTTTAGTGAGTCAAGTGACTGAAATAGTGTTGGTTTTAGCTCAATGAGTTTATTAATTTTATTACTCTGTAGGTTTCCCATCATGTGCCACTGTAGAGGTAACTCTTCAAGAGTTTTCATACGAATTTCGAGTTGTTGTACTTGGTTCTCACCAAAAGCACGTTGTCCCAATTCATAAAGTGTTTCAATACTCTTCTCATCAGAGTATTTCCCCACTGCAACGATTTGAACAATATGATGCTCTGATACAGAGATTCTTGCTTGTTCTATATTCCATATTACTTCATCTAAATTTTTTCTAAGTTCTTCTTTTCTTATTTGTAGTTTTGTCATTTTATTATCCTATTAGTCTATTAATATCATTATATAAGCCTAGTAACATTAAGCTTAGTAGTACACTCCATCCCATAATGGTTAGTTTAAACATAATCTCTTCATTTGGAGCTTTATTGGTAATCATCTCATAAAGGTTAAACATAATATGTCCACCATCAAGTGCAGGTATGGGTAAAAGATTTATAACACCTAAGTTTACGGAGATAAGTGCGGTAAAGGCAAGGAGTGCCACAATACCCATGTTGGATACTTTAGAAGTAGTGTCAACTATACCTACAACACCACTTAGGTTGTCCATAGGTATAAGCCCAGAGATGAGTTTTTGAAGACCTTTAACAATAAGCATTGAGGCAGTTTTTGTCTGTTCATAAGCATAATCTATGCCATGATTTAATTCATACTGTACTGTGGTTGTATCATTGAAATCGGGGCTAATACCTATAATACTTCTTTTTTCAATTTCGCCAAATCTATTTTTTGTCTCTAAAAGTTTTGGTGTTATACTAAAGTCTAAATATTTATTCTTACGAAGAACAGTTATTTGAAGGGGTAGTTGACTTTTTTGAATTCTATCTCCAATCTCTTCCCAATAGACTATGGGTCTACCATTTATATTGGTAATTTTATCACCAATTCGCATACCTGCTTCATAAGCTGGATGACTCTGGTTAAGGTCAGCAACAGTTGATAATAACTTTGGCATACCTATTTGAGAGATTGAGAGGTAAAGTAAAAAAGCAAGAAGAAAGTTTGCCAATGGACCAGCCAGTGAAATAATAATCCGTTGCCATGGACTTTTTGAGTTATAGCTGTCATGATCATAACTTATAAATTTTGGGTCAGAGTCATCTTGACCTTTCATACGAATGTATCCACCAAGTGGAATAACTGAGAGACTCCACTCTGTATCTCCTATCTGCTTTGTAATAAATCTTTTTCCAAAACCAATACTAAAAACCTCAACACGTACACCAAAAAATCGTGCAGCAATAAAGTGTCCTAATTCATGAAAAAATATTAGAAATGAGAAGATGATAAGTGCTGTAAAAATTCCCATAAATATCCTATTTAATTTTTTAAAGTATTATACCAAGCTTATATTAAATGGTACTTCTCAACTATTTTTTGAATTAATTATGTTAAAATACAAGTGAATGAATTATCTTAAAAATAAGGAAAGAACATGGAAAATGAAAAAAGACAATCCAAAGATGCAACATTGTATGCATCTACAACGGATGAGGTTTCTGAAGAAATTGTTGAGGTAGAATCAGCAGGAGAAGAGGCTATTGTTAAAGTTGATGAGAAGATTGAGAAAGTAAAAAAGCCTTTGAGTAAAAATGATGAATCTAAAGCACTAATGGAAAGTGCAAAGGTACTTGTTTCCCAAGCTGATAAAGATGTTAAAGATGTAGAAGATGTCGTGTCTAAACATGTTTCAGAGTTTAAAGCATATAAAAAAACTTTAGCTGATAATAGATTGGTTGAGACAAAATCTCTACTAGAACGAGCAAATTATGAATACAGTATAGATGAGGAGTTTGAACCATTTGAGTTGTCTATAGGCTCCACAAAAGAGAAAGTTCAAATAAAAAATGTAGGTACAGGGTATTTTACTGGCTTAATCTTGGCTCTTTTAGGAATGTTAGCTACTGTAGGAACTTGGTTGTTTTTTGCTTCAGAAAAGACGAATTCAGTTATTACCTTAGATAAAGTACCAGAACCATCTACTTTAGATACGATGTTTAAATGGATAGGTGGAGGTATAACAGGAAGTGAAGGAAATGTTCTTTTTGGTATCATAACGGTAGTTTTAACAGCACTGTTTATAGGATACTTAATTTATAAAATGTATGTCAGCATAAAAGAAAATAAAAACTTTAAAGTAGCAAATAGAGCTTTTGAAAAATCTCATATTTATGTTGAAGAGCAAAAAGAGTCAAAAAGTGAGATGGAACGTATTGACAAGCATATTACAGTAGCTACTCCACTTATTGAAGGTTATTCTATTATTTTAGAAGAACAGAATGCTAAATTAAAACGAATATTGTATGTTGAAGGTAGCCTTGATGATGTGAGTGAGTATCATCCTAACTCTAAACATATTATGGACAATACGGCAAATATTATAAAAAGAGCAGAACGTTTTGTTAATGCACCTGTATCAAAAGATGGTAGATTTAACGAAGATTCAGTTAATGCTTATAGAGAAGCTAAAGCTTTATATTCAAGTTATATTACACAAACATATGCATAATACATAAGATAAAGATGTAGTTTATTTTAAAGCTACATCTTTACATTTTTGAAAAAGTCTCTTACGTACTCATAACCTGAGTAGAGTGTAAGAGCAACGGCTATCCATAGAAGAATTTCCCCTCCATACCAACCCATTAGTAAGAAACCAATAGCAATCATCTGAACCACTGTTTTAACTTTTCCCATCCATGAAGCTGCTATGTCTATACCTTCTGCAACAGCAGAAACACGTAAACCTGTAATAAACAGTTCACGTGTGATTATAAGAAATACAGCCCAAGGTGAAGCAGTACCTATCATCATGAGACCTAAAAAACCTGCAAGGGTAAGCATTTTGTCAGCCAGTGGGTCGAGTATTTTACCCATGGTGGTTATTTGGTTAAATGTACGAGCAATATAGCCATCAAAAAAGTCTGTAGCAGAAGCCAGTACAAATATAAAAGCAGCAGCATAGTTAAGCCATGAGGGGTGAATACCTTCAAATATGGCTGTATCTTGGTTGACCAGAAGTAAAAACATTACGGGTGCTAAGAGTAGGCGAATAAAGGCTAAGATATTTGGGATATTTACGATTTTATTGTTTTGCATAGGAGGTATTCCTTATATATATTTGGAATCGAACATATTCCCACGTGCAACGTGGGAACAATGTGAATTTATTAACGGAAAGTAGTCCCACCGTCAACAACAAGTGTTTGACCTGTAACCCATGAAGCTTCATCTGTACATAAGAAGTAGACAGCAGATGCCAAGTCTTCAGGTGTTCCCATACGGCTAACAGCTGAACGTTTAATGGTCTCTGCTTTAACCTCTTCATAGTTTGTAAAGGCTTTAAGTGCATCGGTGTCGATTGGTCCACCAGATACTGCATTTACTCTAATTCCCATCTCACCAAGTTCAACAGCAGCGTAACGGCTCATTGCCTCTACAGCAGCCTTGTTTGTTCCGTGACCAGCATAGTTGTCTATGTAGATAAGGTTTCCTGTAGAACTAAGTGTTACGATAGCACCACCACCTACTTTTTGCATACGTGTAGCAGCCTCTTGTGAACCACGTACAAAAGCACCAACTGTAGCAGTATAGATGTTTTGCAGACCTTTTGCAGGACGTAGTTTCATAAACTTACCATAGCCACCCACAACAGGACGACCATAAATCATAGCGTTTGATACGAAGAAATCTATTCTATCAAAATCTTCATCTATTGCTAAAAATAGAGGTTTAAATCCATCAAGTTCTAAAATATTCAGAGGATAAGCTTTTGCTTTAATTCCATATTTAGACTCTAAATCAGCAGCAATCTCTTTAGCTATCTCTTCATTTGAATTATAAGTAAATGCAACATTTACTCCATTGCTAGCAAATTTTTCTGCTACTGCTTTTCCTATTCCTTTTGTTGCCCCTGTTATAACTACGGTTTTACCTTTAATACTTGACATCTACGCTCCTACTACGTTGTAATTTTTCATAACTTCTTCTATTTTCTTCATGTTTTCAACGCTCGGTTGAACCAGTGGCAGTCTGTACTCTAAAGTATCTATAAGACCTGCGATGTACATAGCAGCTTTTATAGGTATAGGGTTACTCTCACAGAACATTACTTTGTTAATAGGGTAGAGTTTATCGTTAATTGCTTTAGAAGCTTTAAAGTCACCTTTTAAAGCCAAGTGTGCAAGTTCTGCTTTCATATCTGGTAACAAGTTTGATGTTACAGAAGTAATTCCTTTACCACCATTTGCTAAAATAGGAAAATCTATAGCATCATCACCAGAGAAAACATAAAGGTCAGGACGCTTTGCAAGTAACTCAACTGTTCTCTCTATAGAACCAGTTGCCTCTTTGATTCCATAAATATTTTTAACATCATCAAAAAGTCTACATACCGTATCAGCTGAAATATCTACACCAGTTCTACCTGGAACATTGTAAAGCATAAACGGAAGCTCAACAGCAGATGCAATGGCTTTGTAGTGTTGGTAAAGACCCTCTTGGCTAGGTTTGTTGTAGTATGGACTTACAGAAAAAATAGCATCTACACCACACGCCTGGGCATGTTTTGCTATCTCTATGGCTTCATGTGTTGCATTTGAACCAGCACCTGCAAGTACTTTGGTTGCTGTTCCTTTACAAACTTCAACAGCTATCTCTATACATCTTTTATGTTCATCGTGTGTTAGTGTAGCAGATTCACCAGTGGTTCCTACAGGACATACAGCATCTATTCCATTAGCTATTTGTCTTTTAATTAGTTTTGCAAAGGTTGCTTCGTCTAGTGTTCCATTTTTAAATGGGGTAATAAGTGCTGTCGTAGCACCTGTAATTAAGTTACTCATTTAGTTTTTCCTATTTACTTTTTTCGTTCTGTTTTTTTAGTATCAGTGTTGTAGCAAGGTCATTGTTAAAATATTTATTCGCTATTTTAGTGACCAATTCAGGCGTAATTTTAGCTAAATTCTCTTCATAAGTAAGTAAAGGTTCTAAATTTCCTCTTACAAAATAGCTTCCAAAAAGTGAGTTAACCGATGCAGAGTCTTCAAGAGAGTAAATAAAATCAGCTTTTGCATTGATTTTTACTTTCTCTAGCTCCTCTTTTGTTACATCACCAGACTTAAGTTTTTCTATCTCTACATGAATCTCTTTTTCTAAATCTTCTATCTTTACTCCTGGGTTTGCCATACCCATAAACAAGAAAATTCCATCGTCAGTTAGCTCCATGTTATAAGCATAAATAGTATTTGCCATCTGCTTTTTGTCTATAAGCTCTTTGTTTAGACGGCTACTTCTTCCTGCACTAAGTATCTCAGAGATAGCAGAAAGTACCACTTGGTCTTCATGTTCATAGTTAGGAATAGGGTAGGCTATAGCGATGGTATCTACGGTGTTGTTGTCTTTAGTAATAATTTGACGTATGCTTCCATCACGTTTTGGTTCTGCTATTTTTAGTTTAGGAATCTCTATATGGTTTTTAATCTTCCCAAACTTCTCTTGGGCTATTTTAAAAACATCTTTTTCATTTACATCACCTGTAACAACTAAAATAGCATTGTTAGGCTGGTAGTATTTTGAGTGAAACTCTTTAATGTCATCTATCGTCCATGTCTGAATGTCATTCATAAACCCAATAGGTGTCCAGTGGTAAGGGTGAGCCACATAGTGTGTGTTAAAGAGTCTAAAGTAAAGGTACCCAATAGGTGGGTTATCTGTACGTACACGACGCTCTTCTGCAACAACGTCACGCTCTACTTGAAACTCTTCATCTTTTAGGTTTAGGTTCTCCATAAGCTCTGCAAAAAGTCCAGCAGAGGTTTCTAAGTTTTTAGATGATGATTTTATGTAGTAGTGTGTGTAGTCAAATGAAGTGGAAGCGTTGTTCACTCCACCTTTTGACTTAACTATCTTGTCAAATTCACCTGCTTCTAGGTTTTTAGTAGACTTAAAGTTCAAATGCTCCAACATGTGGGCTATTCCACTCTTTCCCATCACTTCGTTACGACTTCCTACTTTGTAGAAAATATCTGTGGTAATTACATTAGAGTTATTTTTCATAGGGATTGCAACAATTTGCAAT
>Ga0256824_10001121_pt1 | contig 10387 bp, 18 predicted proteins | sample CV67metaG_FD_191570 | JGI IMG/M metagenome (GOLD analysis project Ga0256824, IMG submission 191570) | Hydrothermal vent microbial communities from East Pacific Rise, Pacific Ocean - CV67 | ecosystem: Environmental > Aquatic > Marine > Hydrothermal vents | place: Pacific Ocean: East Pacific Rise...
AAGCTGATTTAATAGTAAAACTTATAAATGAAAAAATAGAAGAGGCTAAAAAATTAGCAAACAATAAACAAATAAAAGAAACTAAAAAAACAGAAATTAAAACTGTTGAAAATAAAAAAATAGAATTAGATTCTGAAACTATAAAAAAGCAAAATCTTATAAAAGCTTTAAATGATAAATTCTATTATGATAAAGATTTTAAACCATATTCTCTTAATCTCACTTTTGTAAACTGAAGTAAGCAAATTGCTGATTCAGCTACTGAAATTAAAAAACAATTAGAAAATGCCTGAATAAAAATAGACATTACTCCAATTAAAAATTCTGAATTACAAAAACAAATAAAGGAAAATAAAGAAACTTATAATATACTTCTAGCTTGAATAAGTATTTGATACTTTGAATCAAATTTATCTAAATATTTTTACTCAGGACAAATAGAAAAATGAATAAATTTCTCTAAAATTAGAGGTAGTAAATTTGATAGTATATTAGAAGATTTAAAATCTATTGATATAAATAATAAAGAAAAAATAAGAGAACTTGAAGAATCAGTAATAAAAACACTAGAAAGAGAAAATATTTTTAAACCAATTTATTCTCCATACTATTCAAATCTTGTACTTAAAAATATACAATGATATAATCTACCTGAAATATTACCAAGTGATATATATAGGTTTGAACCAATGATTAAATCATATATTTTAAAAGAAAAAATAATTAATAAGCAAGGAAAGAATATTTTCTGATTTGTTAAATATCTAATAAATAATTTATTTTAAATGAGAATAGATACTAAAAATGATATTATAATTCCAGCATGGGAATTAATAAAAGATGATGATAAGGTGAAAAAAATGTATTTTTTCCCTTGAATATTATCTATCATTTTCCTTTCAGCACTTTTAGCATATCAAACTATTTATACATATACAATTCTTTCAGGTAAAAAAGAAGAAACTTTAGAAAAAATACTAAATTTTGTTCACTCAGATTATATAACAGAGTTTATAATTTGAGCAATTATTTTTATAATATTATATGTACTAATAATTCCTATATTTGAGTGAGCAATTATTAGATATATTGCTAAAAAAGATATTGAAAAAAGTGCAGAAGTTTGAGAAAGTTTGAGTGTATGATTATACAGATTCTTACCAATATTTGAATATGATAATTTATTTTCAGAATTTAAATTTTTGAGTATTGTAAACTGATATTTATTTTTCTTAAGATTTTTTGAATTTAAATATATAAATGTAATAAGTTATGTATTTCTATGATTATTCTTATTTTCAATAATAATTAATATTCTTTTTGCTTATTCAAAATACATCATCATTCTTGAAAATAAAAAAGTTTTTGAATCAATATGAAAATCAGCAAAACTTTCACTTATGAATTTAAAAAATACTTTTAAACTATATTTTTTAATGTTCATATTAAATATTAGGGTTATATTCAATTTTATTGTATTTTTAATCTTCCCTGTTTTGATAGTTTTTGTAATATGATTTGTTACAACTCAATTAATAAAAACTCTAGCATTAATTGTTATCTGAACAATATTTGTATGATTTATATTATTCTTATGATATTTAGCTTGAGTACTTGAAGCATTAAAAACTGCAATTTGGTATTATGCTTATAAGAAATGAAATCAAAGATTAAATGAAATAGAAAAAGAAGTAGAATAAAAAAATAACTAATTAAATTTAGTTATTTTTTTATTTCTAATCTTTTTTCAATTCATACGGTAAGTCATCAGTTTTCTGAATCTTTGAAGTATAATTTATCTACAAGTTTTTCTATTATCATAAAAAGTCATCTTCCCCTAATTCAATTATTTTTAAAGAATCAATTTAGTTTTTTTCTATTTCTTATTAAAATCATTTCTTTGGCTGTCTTAGCATCATCTCATTTTCAGGTATCACTAACCTCAAAATTCAAAATAACATCATTAGAAGAAGGTTTTATAGTTATTTTAAAGCTATTTATCTCTCATAGTTTACTTCAGTATTCTATAGCATTATTATTTAATTCATCTGTTATTAAAATAAGTCTTGATTTCCATATATTATCTATTTTTAACTTATCTGATAAATCTGTCATGAATATTCTTAAAATCTTTGCACTCTTAAAATCAGAAATAAAAGAAATATTTATTTCTGATTCATTTTTTGAATCAATTTTTTCTAAAAAGTTATTATCATAAGAAAAAGTATCATCAATGTTTATACAAATTTTATTCATTTCTATACATAACATTAAATATATATTCTATATTATATCATAAACTAAAAAATAAATCAAAAAAAAACTAATTAATTTAATAATTAGTTTTTTAAAAGAGTAGTTATTATCTAACAGCTTCTTTTAAAGTTTTACCAGCTCTGAAAACAGGAGAGTTCATAGCAGCAATTTTAATTTTTTCTCCAGTTCTTGGATTAACACCATTTCTAGCAGCTCTTGCAGAAATTTTGAAAGCACCAAAACCAGTAATATTAACTTCACCACCTTTTTTTAATTCACCAGTAACAGTGTCAATCATAGTAGCTAAAACTTTAGATACAGCATCTTGAGATAAACCTGCTTCAGCAGCAACTGCTTTAATAAAATCTTGTTTTTTCATAGTACTTGTTATTAATAAATAAGATAACTCCTTTATACTAGCCACTTTTGAAAATAATGCAAATCTTTTTGGCTATTTTTAGCTGTTTTTTTATTTAATTACTAAATTAATGGCTTATTTAAAGGAAAATAAAAAATCCTAAAAATAGGATTTTTTTATTTAAATTTTGAGTAATCAAACATTTTTACCTCAGTATCAACCTTTCTAATAAGATCAAGTATAACTGAAACAATAATTATTAATCAAGCACCAGATATGATAAAATCAATAGATTCACCTCATCTAATAAGAGATACTATATATGGTAATACAGCAATTAAAGCTAAGAAACTTCAACCAAATAAATTTAGATGATTTGAAACTTTAGATAAGTAATTAGCTGTATCAGTTCCTGGTCTAATACCTGGAATATAACCACCTCTTTTTTGAATACTTTCAGCAACTTGATCTGTATTAAATGTAATAGATACATAAAAGAAAGAGAAAGCTACAACCAGTAAGAAATAGAATAATACAAGAGTCCAAGTAGGATTGTTCATATTTAAATATGTTTCAAAAAATTGACCAATTGCTTGGGCATTTGCTGAAGTTGATTTAGCAAGAAGTTGTCCTAATATAGAAGGAAAGGTAACAAGAGATACAGCAAATATAATTGGTATCATACCTGCTTGGTTTATTCTTATTGGAAAATAAGATTTTTCTTCTCTACCAGTTCTAGTATAAATAACAGGAATTCTTCTATTTCATTCAGTAAATTTAACAATGATATATATAATAGCTAAAGTTGCTAATATAATACCAATAAATAAAGGATAATCTCCTTTATCAATAAATCACATAATAGTTTGAGGAGCAGCAGCAAGAACTCAAGCAGTAATAATTATTGATATACCATTTCAGATACCATATTCAGTCATAACTTCTCATAACCACATTAGAAACATAGTTCAAGCTGAAATAACCATCATAGCAGATAAAATAGTTGAAAAATTATTAGTATCAATAATTGGTTGTCCAGCCAAAGAGTTCATAAGAATAATCATTCCATATGATTGAGCAAATGCTAAAGGAAGAGTTAATCTTCTAGTCCATTTAGTAATTACTTTTTGTCCTTGTTCACCCTCTTTTTGTAAATCACCAATTTTTGGTATAATAACACCTAATAATTGAATAATAATCACTGCATTAATATATGGAGAAAGCCCCATAAGTATAATAGAGAAATTACTTAATCAACCTCACATTAAAGCTGAAAAGAAAGATAATCCAGAATTTTCTCACTTATCAAATATAGAAGCAAGTTGTGTAGTATCAGCACCAGGAACTGGTATAACTGATAATATTTTATAAACAAGCACTAATAATAGAGTTGCTATAATTTTCTTTCTAAGATGTTTAACTTCAAAAACAGATTTTAAACTTTGTATCATAAGTTTTTATTAAAAATATAATTTCAAGTAATTATAAATATAAATACTAGAAAATCAATAAAAAAACCAAACTAATTAAAGCTTGGACTTTTTTATATTAATTCAATTTTTCCTCAAGCTTTTTCAACAGCTGCAACAGCTGAAGCTGAAGCTTTATCTATTGAAATATTGATTTTTTTAGTTAATTCACCTTTTCATAATAATTTAACAGCTTTTATTCTTTTTTTAGAAATCATTCAGTTTTCTAATAGAACTTCAAAAGTTACATCAGTAACTTTTTTTGAAGCAAGAACTTCAAGATCTGATAAATTAATTATATTAAAATGTTTTTTAAATTTAAAATTAGAAAAACCTTTTAATTTTGGTAATCTTCTAAATAAAGGTGTTTGCCCTCATTCAAACCAGTCTGGTACTCAACCACCTGATCTACAATTTTGACCATTCATACCTCTACCACAAAATGTTCATTTACCAGAACCATTACCTCTTCAAAGTCTTTTAGAAGTCTTTGTAGATCATGTGTTTGGTTTAATATTATTTCAAGATAACATAATTATCATTTTTCTTAAGATTTAAATCTTCTTTTTAAAATATTATTTTTTAAAAGAAGTTAATGCTTTAATCATAGCTTTAGCATTATTAATAAGGTTAGTAGAACCATATCTTTTAGCTAAAACATTTTTGTATCATGCAACCATTAAAACTTTTCTGGCAGCACCTCAAGCAATTATTCATGTACCTTCAGAAGCAGGATGAACCATAACTTGTGCAGCTTTAAATTTAGCTTTAATATCATAAGGAACAGTACCATTTTCCATAGTAACAGTTACCATATTCTTTTTTGCATTAGAAACAGCTTTTGCAATAGCATCAACTACTTCCCAAGATTTACCAGTTCAAAGAGCAACTCTTCCTTTTCCATCTCATAAAAGCATTACTGCTCTAAATCTAAGTTGTCTACCTCAAGCAGTAACTCTAGTTACTCTATCAATAGCAAGAAGCTCTTCTCTAAACTCTTTTCTTGGTTTTTGAAATTTTCATCATCCTCTTCTAGGATTTCTAGAATCATTAGCCATACTAATAGTTTAATTAATTAAAATTTTAATCCAGTTTCTCTAGCTTGTTCAGCTAAAGCTTTAACTCTACCATGATATGCAAAACCACCTCTATCAAAAACAACATCAGTTATTTTTAATTTAGCAGCAACTTTTGCAATTTCTTCTCATACTTTTTTTGACATATCTGTTTTAGTTCCTTCTCTTTTCAGTTTCAAATCTGAAGCTGATCCAAGAGTTTTACCATTAACATCATCAATAAGTTGAGCATAGATATTAGAATTACTTCTAAAGATAGCTAATCTAGGTCTAGTAGCAGTACCACTAACTTGAGATCTAACTCTAGCATGTCTTCTAACTCTTTTTAATACTTTTGCTAACATAAATTAATTTAGTTACAAATTTAAAAAATAAATTTTTTATTTACCAGTTTTACCAGCTTTTCTTCTAATATGTTCTCAAACATATTTGATACCTTTACCTTTATATGGTTCAGGTTTCTTTTTTGATCTTATTTTAGAAGCAAACTCTCAAACTAATTGTTTATCAATTCAAGAAATGTGTAAAACATTTTTTAATTTGTCATCTAAAGCAACTTTCAATTCAGAAGGTACTTCCATTTCAACTTTATGAGAAAAACCAATACTAAGTATTAATTTAGCTCCTTGTGCTTCAAATTTATAACCAACTCAATTTATTTCTAGAGATTTTTTGTAACCTTCAGTTACTCAAACAACCATATTATTAATTACAGCTCTAGTTGTACCCCACATAGCAGAGTGTTTTTCATCTAAAGGAGTAATAATAATTTGATTTTCTTCTTTTTTCACTTCTACAAAATCAGCTCTAAAATCAAAAGATAATTCTCATAGAGGCCCTTTGATCTTGATATTATTACCAGATATAGTAGATTCTACTTTATCTAATAATATAACAGGAGCCTTTCCTATTCTTGACATAATTTTTTTATATTAAAAATAAATCGGATCAATAATTTAATTAAAAATTATTTCTCATTTTAATTTTTCTGTGATTAGAATACTTCACAAAGTAATTCTCAACCAACATTTAAGCTTCTAGCTTCATAACCAGTAATAACTCATTTTGGAGTAGAAACTATAAAGATTCATTTACCATTTTTAGATTTTTTAATATCCAAAGCTGATATATAAATTCTTTGACCTGGTTTAGAAATTCTTTTTAGTGTAGGAACATATTTAGTAACTCTAACATCATTTAATGATACTTTTATACTTTTTTTATTACTTTCACCTTCAACAATTTCAAAATCAGTTATATATTTATTCTTCTTAAGAACCTTTAAGATATTTGCTTTAATAGTAGAAAATGGAACATTAAGTTCAACTAATCTAGCCATATAAGCATTTCTGATTCTTGTTAATAAATCTGCAATTGGATCTATTATCATAACATCTAAATTAAATATTAAATTATTTTGAGTCTAACTACCAACTTGATTTTCTTACACCAGGTAATTCTCAAGCATTAGCTTTTTCTCTAAAACAAATTCTACATATATCAAAAGCACCTAAGTACCCTCTAGTTCTTCAGCAAACACTACAAATATTGTAAACTTTTGTAGCTTCTTTTGGTTTTCTACCATCTTTCAAAGCTCTTAAAAATTTTACTTTCAGTTTGTTTGCCTTAGCTATCTTTGCCATTCTAGCCATCCTAATTTTTATTAAAAATTAAATACTATTTTGAAAAAGGAAATCCTAATTCAGTTAACAGAATTTTTCAAGACTCTTTATCTTTAGCAGTACTCTTGATAGTTATTTGTAAACCATGAGTTTTAATAACATCATTTTGAGGAACTTCTAAAAATATAGTGTGTTCTTTTATTCAAAAATTGTAATTACCTTGTTTATCAAAACCTTTTTTATTGATTCATCTAAAGTCTCTTACTCTAGGTAGAACAATATTTACAAGTTTATCTAAAAAGTCATACATTTTTTCTCATCTTAGTGTAACACTAAGACCAACAGGCATTCCTGCTCTTAATTTAAAATTAGAAATTGCTTTTTTTGCATATCTTACTGTAGAAGTTTGACCTGCAATTAAGTCTAAATGTTCTTTTAAACTAGAAAAATCTTTATTTCAAGCTCTAACATATGTTCAAATTCACATATTTAAAACTACTTTCTCTAATTTTGGAATTTCCATAACATTTTTTATTCCTAAGTCTTTTTGTAATTTAGGAGCTACCTCTTTTAAATATTTTTCTCTAAGAGACATCTTATATATTTTATATAATAAATTTATTATTTTATTATTGCACTTTTAGCATCTTTTTTTGCTCAAGCTTTTACAGCAATTTTAGAAAATCTAAACTTTTTAGTTTTACCTTTTTCTTCAATTTTAACAAAACCAATTCTTGTAGGTTTATCTGTAAAAGGACAAATTAGCATAACATTAGAAGAATCAATTGCTTTTTCGAATTTAACAATTTGTCCAGGAGTAGTTCACATTTTTTTAACATGTCTAGTAACTACATTAACATCCTTTACAATTAATTTGTTTTTTTCTTTAAAAACTTTTAAAACTTCAGCTGTAACTCCTTTATCTTTTCATGAAAGTACTTTAACTTTATCTCAAGTTCTTATTTTCATAAGTATAAATTAAATATTAATTATTTGTCTAAAGTATTATAATACTTCAGGAGCCAAACTAACAATTTTTTGATAACCTTTTGCTCTTAATTCTCTAGCAACTGGTCAAAATATTCTAGTTCATTTTGGTGTTCAGTTATCATCAATAATTACACAAGCATTATCATCAAATCTAAGACATGAACCATCCTTTCTTCTTACTTCTTTAGCTGTTCTAACAACTACTGCTTTAACAACTTTTTTCTTTTTAATCTGACCATTTGGATCAGCTTTTTTTACTGTACATACAATTACATCACCTACAGAAGCATATCTTCTATGAGAACCTCATAGAACTTTTATACATAATACTTCTTTAGCTCATGAATTATCAGTAACAGATAATCTTGATTCAGTTTGTATCATAAAGATTAACTTTAAGAAATTAAATATTTTAGTCAGTAACTAAAACCCATCTTTTTAACTTAGATAATGGTCTTGATTCACTAATAGTAACTACATCTCAAATATTAGCTGAGTTGTTTTCATCATGTGCATGAAATTTTTTAGTTACTCTAAATCTTTTTTTATATTTTGGATCACTTTTATATGTATCAACAGATACTACACAAGTTTTTTCCATTTTGTTGCTAACAACAACACCTTTTATAGTTCTCATAATTTATTAATTATTTAATACTAAGGGAATTAACCGATATTAAAATCACTTTCTCTTGCAATAGTGTGAACTTTTGCTATATACTTTCTAAGAGCAGTTATTAAGTGAGTTTGTTTCAATTCACCTAAACTTTTCTTCATAGAAAGTTCATAAAGTTTTTTAGATTTTTCAGTTAATTCTTCTTTTAAAGACTTGCTATCTAATTTTCTTAGTTCAGCATTTTCTTTTAATTTTAATTCTTTCATAGTTTATTTTAGTCAACTAATATTTTAGTTTTAACCGGCAATTTATATGATGCCAGTCTGAAAGCCTCCTTTGCAACTTCTGGTGTAACTCATGTTATCTCAAACATAATTCTACCAGGTTTTACAGGAGCTCTATATCCATCAAGTGATCATTTACCTCAACCCATAGGTACTTCTAAAGGTTTACTAGTATATGCTTTGTCAGGGAAAATTCTTATCCAGATTTTACCTCATCTCTTGATGTATCTAACCATAGCTCTTCTAGCAGATTCAATCTGTCTAGAAGTTATATATCATCTAGTAACTGCTTTCATAGCATAGTCACCAAATGCAATAGTTGAACCTTTGATAGCCTTTCATTTAAGTCTACCTCTAAAGGTCTTTCTATACTTTGTTTTCTTTGGTTGTAACATTTTAAGTACAATTAGTATATAATTTTTCTAATTTAGTCAAGTTTTATTTACTTTTTTTGTAAATATCACCCTTATAGATCCAAATCTTTAATCATAATGTACCATAAACTGTTTCAGCTCTAACAGTTGTATAATCAATGTCAGCTCTAATAGTTTGTGTTGGTATATTACCTTCTTTAAAAGTTTCCTTTCTAGCAATTTCAGCTCCATTAAGTCTTCATCAGATCTTAATTTTGATTCATTTTGCTCATTTTTCCATACTTTTTTGTATAGCTTGTTTAATTGCTCTTTTATAAGGCATTCTTTTTTCAATTTGAGTTTTAACATCAAATCAAACAATTTTTGCATTTAAAGCTCAATTTTTTATTTCTCTAACATCTACAGAAACTTTTTTACCAGTTTTTTTACATAGTAGAGCAATAATTTTTTCAAGATTTTCACCTGTTTTTCCAAGAACTAAAGAAGATTTTATAGTATAAATATCAACTTGTATCATATCTTGTTCAATTGAGATTAAAGTATCTCAAACAGGAATTCATGTTAGTTCTTTATCAAGAGTTTGTCTAATAATTAGATCTAAAGACAATTCAGTCTTATAATCTTTTTTATTAGCAAACCAAGCAGATTTCCATGTTTTAATATATGGAATTCTAAAAGAAATTGGACTTACTTTATGTCACATATTAGATATATGTTATAAATTTAAATTATTAATCAAATAACCGGAATAAATACTTGTTTCATTATTTATCTAACTATTTAACTTGAAGTTCTAATGCAATATTAGAAGTTCTTTTCAAAATTGGGTGCATTCTTCATCTAGAAACAGGATTTCATCTTTTGTAAACAATTCATTTATTTACTGAAATCATATCAATGATAAGAGTCTCAATTTTTTGTCCATCATTATTTTGAGCATTTGCTGCAGCAGAGTGTACAATTTTATATAAGATATCTGCACCTTTTTTAGGAGCAAATTTCAAAAATTGTAAAGCTTCTTCAACCATCATTCATCTAATAATAGATGCAACTACTCTTAATTTTTTAGGAGAAATTCTTATGTTTTTCCCGTAAGCTTTCATAATTACTTATTATTAAATATTATTTATTTCCTGAATGACCTCTAAATGTTCTAGTCATAGAAAATTCTCATAATTTATGTCAAACCATTTCTTCAGTAACAAATACTGGAGTGTGTGCTTTACCATTATGAACACCAAATGTGTGTCCAACAAATTCAGGTATTACAGTACATGATCTTGACCAAGTTTTGATTACTGTTTTTTTACCAGACTCATTCATTGTTACAACTTTTTTTAAA
>Ga0256824_10001122_pt1 | contig 10386 bp, 11 predicted proteins | sample CV67metaG_FD_191570 | JGI IMG/M metagenome (GOLD analysis project Ga0256824, IMG submission 191570) | Hydrothermal vent microbial communities from East Pacific Rise, Pacific Ocean - CV67 | ecosystem: Environmental > Aquatic > Marine > Hydrothermal vents | place: Pacific Ocean: East Pacific Rise...
AGGGGACACTTTCTATCTTACTTACTTCAGATGAAGAAGGCGATGCAAAGTATGGCACCGTAATTATGTTAGAACACCTTAAAGAAAGAGGGATGCTCCCGGACTACTGTATCGTGGCTGAGCCTACTTGTGAGACAACATTTGGAGATGCTATCAAGATAGGTCGTCGTGGGTCTATCAATGGATACCTAACTATAAACGGTAGACAAGGACACGCTGCTTACCCTGAAAAAGCTATCAACCCTGTGCATCAAATAGCACCACTACTCGATAAAATTGCAGGTATTAATTTAGACAATGGTGATGACGATTTTGCCCCTTCTCAAATGGTTATTACAGATATACGTGGTGGTATGGAAGTAACCAATGTTACACCAGGTTCATTGAAACTTATGTTTAATGTACGTAACTCCACTAAGACTACACAAGAAGAGGTTAAACTGCATATAGAAAAATGTTTCAATGACTTAGATTATACACTAGAATTGACACAAGGTTCTTACCCTTTTGTAACAACACGTAATTCTAAAGTCGTTGAAAAACTAACAGAAAGTATAGAGAATGTTACAGGATTGAAAACGAAACTTTCTACTGCGGGTGGTACAAGTGATGCTCGTTTTATGGGTGCTTTTGGCATTGATGTGGTTGAGTTTGGCGTGATAAATGATACGATACATGCACCCAATGAATGTACATCAGTCAAAGAGGTTGAAAAGCTTTGTGAAGTTTTTCAAGATATGGTTAAACATTTTAATTAAATTTGAGGGAAAATGATGAAAAAAATTATATTAAGTATTTTATTGTTCACAGGTGCAGTGTTTGCATTGGATTGGTCAAAAGATATTAATACAGCGTTAGAAACAGCAAAAAAAGAGCATAAATCGATTATGGTGATGGTAGAAGGTGAACACTGTAGATGGTGTAAAAAGATGAAAGGGCGCACACTTTCAGATGATAAAGTAGAGAAAAGACTTGAAAAATTTGTAGTAGTAAAAGTAATGCGTGAAGATGGGAATGCAATGGCAAAACTTCCTCCTGTGGAAGGTGTCCCTACAATCTTTTTCATGAAGTCTAATAAAGCCATTATAGAAGAAATTATAGGTTATTTTAATGTAGAAGATTTTATTTCTTACATTGATGATGTTGAAAAGAAAGTGAAATAGTTCCAATATGAAAAATAGTTTACTTTTATGTGTAGTAATAGGTTTTTTTATGCTTGGTTGTAGTGAGAAGAAAGAGCAAAAAGAAGTTACTTTTACATCTAGAAATATTAGTAAAAAAGAGAGTGTGAAACCCTCTCCACAAGAAGCTATAGATACTGTTAAAAGTATAGCAAACTTGTCTTGGCATAGTCATGTTGAAACGGCATTTGAACTTGCAAAAAAAGAGCATAGAGATGTCATCATTATGGTTGGTGAAGATTACTGTAGATGGTGTACTAAAATGAAAGAGGGTACCCTGACAGATAAACGCATAGGGGTTGAACTTAAAAAATATATTTTAGTTTCTGTGAAACGTTCAGATAAGGAAGCCATCAAGTATGTTCCAGATTTTGATGGAAATATTCCTAGCTTTTTCTTTATGACTGCAAATAAAGAAATGATTGAACCCGTAGTTGGATATTTTAAAGCAGATGATTTTTTAGAATATATTAAAGAGATAGACGAGCTATAAATAGCAATGAAAAATAGACCCCATTTTAAAGAGTACGTGATGGCAAGGCTAGTCACTATTGCTGTAAGTATTTTTATTATATTTTCTATTTTATTATGGCTATTTATTGATGACAGTAATATGGTGTTCATAGCAATATTTCTTATTGCTATGGCATTTTCGGTATTTATTTATGCCATTGCCCGTGGTGCAGAGCGCATGCAAAAAGAACTTACAACGATTAATAAATACCTTTCACGTTTAGATAAAGCAGAAGACATGCATTATAAAGCACGCTTCTTTACCCAAGAGTTTGAGGACATCAATACAAACCTTATTAAAGTGCTTAAAGCATCCAAGAAACGTGAAGATGTTAAACAACGTTACAATGCAAAACTTAAACTGAAAAATCGTCAACGTGGTGATATGATTTCTGCGATTGCACATGAGTTTCGTAACCCTATAGCCTCCATTATGGGGTACGCACAAACACTTGAAGATGATAAAGATATACCTACACCTTTGCAAGAAAAATTTCTCCATAAAATTTATAATAATGGGACAAAAATAGAGGCATTGCTTAGCCGTTTGGTTCTATGGAATAAGTTTGAGAGTGGTGAGGCAACATTACACCCCACAACTTTTGATATATTCAATTTAGCACAAGAAGTGAAATCAGTTTTAGAAGAAAAATACACAACGAGAGAGATAATAGTTGAGGGCGAGAGTTATGTGATTGAGGCAGATCGTACACTCTTAGATATTGTGTTGAAAAATTTAGTAGAGAATGCTTTGAAATATTCAAAAGAAAACGTAAGCATTTTTATAGCAAATGGAACTATTTCTATAGAAGACAAAGGTGCGGGAATCTCTACCGAAGACATCTCTAAAGTGACAAAGAAGTTTTACCGATCAGGTACGCATTCATGGGATAATTCTATGGGATTAGGTTTATCTATCGTAAAAAATATACTCGCACTTCACCAAACAAAACTTGAAATAAAAAGTGAAGAAGAGAAAGGTTCTACTTTTTCATTTAGTATTTAAACTTAGGCATCCGTCGTATAAATTAATTTTTCACTTACTTCATTTTCTTTTATTTCAATATATCTCATTGGATATTCATCTAAGTCAAGAGGTCTTATAAATCCTCTTGTTGTAATGGTCTTTACTTTATTAATCATTTTAATGTTGTCTATGTGCTTATGTCCTGAAAGCGTTACAAGTAGGTTCTGGTAATCGAAGAGGGTATCAATGGTCTCTTCGGCATTACCCAGTACATATTTGTGTATATCTTTAGTGTCTGTCCCGCACCAATAGTTTGTGTATGGATGGTGGTTTAACATAAGTGTTGGCTTTTCTAAATCGAGCATTTTTTTAGCAAAGGCAAGAGTCTGCTTTGTATAGACACCATTATTTGCATTTTCAATACAGCTATCTAGACCCAATATAAGATGACCATTTATTTCTACGGCCCAATCTTTGCCTTCTACTGTGAGTTCCTTGTCTGACATAAAAAGGTTTTTAAATGCATCTAATTGTATGCTGTTGTCATTGGCAGGAGATGACTCTTTGTTTCCTCGTACATGGTATGCAGGACAGTGAAGCTTTTGAGTAATCTCTTTATAGACAAGAGCATCGGAGTCAGCTTCCATATTGTTATTAAAGTTATCTCCACCAAAAAGGACACAGTCTAAGTTTTTGTAGTGTGTATTGAGATAGGTTACAGCTATTTTTAGTGCCTCAACACTAGCAGGGTTGCCTAAATCCATATGTGCATCTGTAATGTGAACTACCTTAAGTGTTTTTGCTTTTTGAGCTTTATTTGGTTCAGCAGCTACTAGCGGGATAGTAGCCAGTATAGCCGCACCCTTAAAAAATCCTCTTCTTGATATTTTTTGCATTATTTATCTCCTACAGGTATGTACGCATAGCCCTCATTTTGTCTGTCTATAAGTCCTATGGTAGAATTGGGAATTATTTTAACAAACTTTACTATGTCTTTGGCTTGAAGTCCATGTTTAGACATGCCCGCCCCACACATAAGAAACTCAATATCATAGGTTTCTGACATAGACTTTACACGTTTTTTAAATTCACCATAATTCGCTAGTAGTGCAGTATCTGTTTTATATTCTGTATTATTAGGATTCTCAGTAAAGTATCTATAAGAGCCACCATGAATAACTACCGTTACATCTAGCTCTTTGAGTTTACTTTCGTAGTGGGCTTTGTTTGCTACAATGGCCTTGAGAATTTTAAGTTCAAATGCTTTGATGTTTTTAGTGGTTAAGTCATAGACGACTTTAGCTGTTTGTTCTTCTGCTAAAAGCAGTGTGAATGATGTTATCAGAAGTAAAAGTATTTTTTTCATAGTGTTATCCTTATTGGGTTTTCTTTTTTAAGAGAGTTATACCTAAGCCGGTTTCTATGGGGTACCCTGCATTTGCCCAGCCTTTTAATCCTCCTTTAAGGGTAGTTGCATTTTTATATCCCATCTTTCTCAAGACTTCTGAAGCCAAGGCTCCCCTCCCACCTCTACGACAATATGTCACAATAAGGGCTTGTTTATTTTCAATTTTCTTATTGACTTCCCATTCTAAGTTGCCACGTGTGATTGAGATAAATTTTTTTTTATTAAAGCTATCAGACGGGATATTGCCCTCTGATCTCTGCTCACTTTCTCTTACATCGAGGACAATAACATCTTCTCCTTCATCAAGTAATGTTTTAAGTTTTTTGGGAGTCATTTCTCCCACTTCTTTTTTTGCTTGATTAATCAAATCCATTTTTGTGATGGGTTGTGCAAGTAAGAATGTAAGCATGAGCAGGGGGAGTATTAATATGGTTTTTTTCATAGGTAAAAATCCTTTGTAGAAGCGTATTCAATAATCATAGCAAATGAATATAAAGAAAAAATAAATTTTTGTTAAAAATGTTTCAGGATTTCTTTTTTCAGTCCTTTAAAACCCAAATTCTCCACCCCCTCAAGCCCAAAAATAAATCTATCCAACCCTCTATCTTTCCCCAAATAAGGTGCCACCTTAACCAAAAGTTCCTCTTTGGTTTTACACTTTTTAAGTACCTTGATAAACGTAGCCTTTTTGTCTAAGTACGTAAGAGAGCTAAATAGACGGTAGAGGTAGTAGAGTAACCCTGCAAAAATGAGTAGCAAGATGAATAGCACCTTAGTCTTACTCTTCTGTGGTGTAGGGGCTGTGATGACCTCTATGCCAAAGGCTTGGCTAGAGAGTAGTTCTGCACTTTGGGTGCTTTGGTTGTAGTACTGTAGGCTGAGTGCAGGGATGGTGTAGTTGTGGTCTGAGACGATGTCGAACTCTTTTTCGTTACTACTCGTACGTGTCTCGTACACCGTAGTGTGGGGGATGGCAAGGGTGAAGAAGCTTAGGTCTGCTATGTTTCCTTCTCCTTTTAGGTGCAGGGTAAAGTGTACGGGGTTTCCTGCTTTTACCCTTTGTTTGTCTACCTCTGTAGTGAGTGTGTACGTCCCCGTGACTTTTAGCCCTTGTGGTAGGGGTGAGATGTTTAAGGTGAGGGACTTGGCTTGGATGTCTATTTTTACTAGGTATTTGTTACGGTTGTAACGCTCTTGGTACTGGGGTGCGATGCTTTCTAGGTGTGCAGTGGGTGAGGTGAGGGTAAAGGTACCTGCTTTTTGAGGAGTAATGGTGTAGCGTTGTGTGACTAGCCATGTGCTGTTGCTGTCTTGTTTTTCTGTGTCTTCTAATAATGTGGTGCTAAAGTCCTCAAACTTTGGCTCGTCTATGTTGTAGTCTTCCATATTAAGATTTTCTTGGTTGGTGTAGCGTAGGGTGAGAGTGAGCTCTGCTTTTTCACCCACCATAAGCTCTGTTTTGTCACAGCTCATGCTAAAAGTGTAGCCGTAGGAGAGGTGACTGTTTACAAGTAGTAAAAGTACAAGGCTAGTAAGGAAGTGAGGCATCTTGACTCCTTTTGGTGGTGTGTAGCTTTTGGAGGTACACGGGGTTTTTGTGTTTTAAGATTTTGTTAAACCACTGCTGCTCTTGGCTAGGCAGTAGAGTCTGTAGCTTGATGCTGTAGTCTGAAAAGACAGCCGCTTTGGCAAAGTCACTAGGGGCTATGGGTTTAAAGTGTAGCTTTTGGTAGGCTTTGTGTAGGTTTTTACGTTGGACTTTGAGTAGCTGTTGTATGATCTTTAGGTTCTCACGTGTCACCGCGTAAGGGTGCAAGGCAAGTGACTTTTCGTAGTTCTCTTTGGCGAAGTCTAGTTTATTTTTGTGTGCGTAGGCTGTGGCGATGTTGTAGTAGATTTTGGCATTGAAAGTTTTATCTTCTCCTAGAGCTTTTTTATAATAATCCACAGCCTCTATGAACTCTGATGCTCGGTAGAGAGTAGTAGCTAGGTTGTAGTAGCCTTGTGGAGTGAGGTCTGCTTTTTTGTACATCTTTATGGCGTTATCATAGTCTTGGTTTTGTACATGTTTGTCTGCTTGATGCAAGTACCAAAAGTCAAGTACAGAGGCGTTACTAGGTACAGGCATTGCCACACTTAGTAAGAGCAACACAAGTGCAGAAGATGCAGGATTCTTTAGTGGCAAGAAGAGCAAAACAAGCAGTAGTGAGGCAAGTGCCAAAGGGTACATAAAGTACTCTTGTAGGTTTGTGACATCGTAGTCTTTGGTCTGTGAGCTTAGAGGACTAGAGGAGATGTGCTGTATGAGGGAAGTGATGTCCTCTTGTGACCAAGTGTAGGGTTGGTAGCTTCCCCCACTTTTTTTGCAGAGGGTTTGTAGGCTAGAGGGTGTTTCTTTCGTGAGTGAAAGGGCAGAGAGTTTGATGCCTTTAGTTTGTAAGTAGGCTAACTCTTTTGTGCGTGTGAATGTACTATTGTCATCTGTTAAAAGTACAATGTGAGGATTGTTATGCGTTTTAAGTAGCCCAGCTCCACCTTCTAGTGCTGCAAAGAGGTTGGTGTTGGGTGCGAAAGTGTGGCTTAGATTGGCATCTTTAAGCAAGTAGGAGAGTGTGCTGTTCTCATGGGTGAGTGGGTAGAGTATATAGGCATCTTGGGCGTAGAGGAGTATGCCCATGTCAAAGCCTGAAGCTTTTGCTACAAAGGCTTCTAACTTTTCTCTAGCTAGAGCTAAGCGTGAGGGGTAGAGATCGTTAAGGTACATGGACTTAGAGACATCTAGTGCTAGAACTACGGCAGGTTTGTTCACAGGGAGATGTAGCGTAGGGCGTTTGCTTACAGGTCGTGCTAGTGCTACGATGAAGAGTGCCAAGATGAGGGCAAAAATGATGTGCTTTTTTCTAGGGCTAAAGAGTGTGCTTTGGAGCTGTAGTTTTTGGAGCATGGTTTTAGAGAAGTGCTTTTCAATGCGGTTGCTTTTCTTATGATTGAGAAAAAGCAACACTAGAGGTAAAAGCAGAAGCCATAAGGCAGTAGGAGTGTAGAAAAACATCAAAATACCTCCGTAACTTTTTTACGTGCAAGCAAGACTAAACCTGAGAGTAAAGAGATGAGTGAAAAGTACTGAAAGAGTGGCTGAGGTGTTTTAAGTGTTTGTGAAAAGAGTCTGCTTTTCTCTAAAGTGTCTATGTGTGCGTAGACCTGTTGGAGTGCCTTTTTGTTTTTAGGGTTGTATGCTTTGGTGTGGTTGGCTTTGGCTATGAGTTTCATAACGTTGCTGTGGGTTTGGTCTATGATGATGGTGTAGATTTTTATGCCATATCTTTTAGCCAATTTAAGTGCTATGGGTAGAGGTACTTTACTAGAAGAGTCTTCTCCATCACTAAGTAAGATGATGACTTTTGACTTGGAACTACTCTCTTTGAGTAGCTGCACAGAGGAGACGATGGCATCAATGAGTGCCGTACTCTTACCTAGTGTCCCGATGCGAAGTGCTTTGACAAAGGCAGTTTGTGCCTCTTTGTCAAAGCTTAGTGGCGATGCGATGCTACTGTGTGTACCAAAGACTACTAAGCCTATGCGGTCATTTTTACGTTTTTGTATGAAGTCCGTGACTACCTCTTTAACGGCTTCTAAGCGTGTTTGTTTGTAACGCTTTGGGTTAAAACCATAAAGGCTCATGGAGCCACTGGTATCTAAGGCAAGGACGATGTCTAGGGCATTTTCTCTGATGCTTTTAGTCTCTTTATAGACTAGAGGGTTTGCTAAAGCTAGTATGGCAGAGAGTATCATGATCCACTTCACAATGTGTTGCCAGCGTCTGGGAAGGGCAGTAGGTGTTTTATACCAGGAGGTATGGGGCATGTAGTAGCTAAGAGCTTGTGTGGTACGCAAATAATTTAGTACAACAAAGAGCACTATGAGTAACAAGACCCAAGGGTAGCCAAAAGTAAAAGTATTAAACATTCTTGTGCCTGATACTATGTATAAACTGCTTTATCTCTTCTTGTAGTGTAGCACTGAGGGGCTGTGATGTTTTGAGATACTTGTAGCGTTCTAACTTTTCCTCTAGTAAGGCAAGGTTTTGTTTTTGTGCTTCACTCTTAGCGAGTTGTTTACCATAATAGCTTATTTGCTGTGCTGTTTGTTTGGCATCGTTAGGGTTGTAGCGCTTTAGTATGTGTAGGGGCTGTAGCTTTTTACGTCTGTTTTTTACGACGCGGTAAAGCACAGAGAGTAAAACTAGCCCTAGTAGACACAGGGCTAAAAAAGAGTACAACGAATATTCAACGATGGGTACTTCGGGGAATATATCGTGTAGTTCCATAAGCTTTAGGTACTTTGAATGTTTTGTGTGAGGGTGTCGATGATGTCATCTATGTTGAGGTCATCGACTTGTGCTTCATAAGTGAGTGAAATGCGGTGGCGTAAGATATTTTTGGCACATAAGGCTATGTCTATGGGTGAGACTTCTTTATTGCCCCGTAGGTAGGCAGAGGCTTTAACCGCTTTTATCATGTCTATGCTCGCTCTTGGGCTTGCCCCATATGCGATGACTTCGTCTAAACTCTCTAGTCCATATTTGCTAGGTGTTCGTGTGGCAAAGATGAGTTGGATGATGTGTGTGGTAAGGGCATCGTCGATGTAGATGGCTTCTACCTCTTTTTGCATCTGTGCGAGGTCATCCTGTGTGATGACTTGGCTTATCGGTGCAAAGCCATGAGAGGCTGCCTTTTTTGCTATCTCAAACTCTTCTGATTCTGTGTTATAGCCTACGGTGACTTTCATCATAAATCTGTCTAGTTGTGCTTCAGGTAGTGTATAGGTTCCCTCTTGGTCTATAGGGTTTTGGGTGGCTAGGACTAAAAAAGGTTCATCGACTTTAAAGCTATGGTCACCAATGGTGACTTGCTTCTCTTGCATGACTTCCAGTAGTGCTGACTGTACTTTTGCTGACGCTCTGTTAATTTCATCGGCTAAGAGTAGGTTAGTAAAAATGGCACCTTTTTTGAGTACAAACTCTTCTGTCTTTGGATGGTAGACTTCTGCACCGAGTATGTCTGTGGGGAGTAGGTCTGGGGTAAATTGCACACGTTTGAAGTCTAAGCCTATAGCTTTGGATAGGGCATTGACTGCCGTTGTTTTGGCAAGCCCAGGCACACCTTCTATAAGGATATGTCCTTGTGTAAGTAGCCCAATAAGTAGGGAGTCTACTAGGTTTTTATGCCCTATGATTTGTTTTGATAATTCTGTACGTAAGTGATGTAATTTTTCATTCATAGAGAGATTATAGTCAGCAAATGTAAAGATTATATAAATCTATGATTTTCATAGGATATAACCTTACCATAAATTTTTAATGAAGGGTACTGTAAGAGTGTAAAAAAAATATAAAATGTTTTTTAAGCATATTTATAGCCCAAACAACGTAGGATTTTAGTTATTAAGAGGATAATTTAATGCAAAAAAAACGTACCCAATGCCGTATCAATAAACACTATAGCCGGATTTCTTTTTTTAGTGTTTTTGCTATCCTTATTCTTTTATTTGCCTCCATTATATTTTTTGTTCAAAATGATAAACAAGATAAATTAGTTCGTATTGGTGATCAGATTATTAAAAACTTTAGAGAGGGACTGGACTATGAAATGGTTGATTTACTCTCTTTCTCCATGGCACTTTCTGAGGATGGTGAATTGAAAAATGCACTCACTTCAGATGATGAAGGAAAGGGTTATAGTATTTTAAATCATATTTCTGAACGATTTAAAAAATACACGCATTTAACTTCTTTACGTATACAAGTGCTGACCCCAGAATTTTATATTTTTGCACGTTCATGGAATGAGGGGTTTGAAGGTATGCCCATATGGTGGTTTAGAGATGACTTAGATAAACTCAAAGAAAATCAAAAACCAAAAGTAGGTATGGAAACTGGGCGTTTACTTACTTTTAAAGCGACAGTACCTATAAGGTCGGGTAAAAAAATATTGGGCTATTTAGAGGTTATTAAGTTCATTGATGAGTTTTCTGCTAAGTTACAAAAAAAAGGTATCGAACTTTTTACTTTGATGGATGAGAAGTATTTAGAACAAGCTTCTTTAATGCGTGACTTTCCTGTGGTCAATAAATATGTGCTCTCTAATCAAAACTTTAACCAGCAGTTTCTTTCAAAAATAAAGAAATTAAGCTGGGAATCTCTGATGCAAGAGAATTATATGTATCAAGATGATATCTTTTATATTTATGAGCCTATGTATAATGGGAAAGGTAAAAAAATAGGTATTTATCTTTTAGCTATTCCTGAAGATGTATTG